>Ga0210040_10000629_pt1 | contig 57880 bp, 41 predicted proteins | sample CryGeyCG12114_NA_FD_185462 | JGI IMG/M metagenome (GOLD analysis project Ga0210040, IMG submission 185462) | Groundwater microbial communities from aquifer - Crystal Geyser CG19_WC_8/21/14_NA (SPAdes) (version 2) | ecosystem: Environmental > Aquatic > Deep subsurface > Groundwater | place: USA...
CCGCCGCTTCCGCGTGAAATACACCGTGCTGAGGTAGAAGCCGTGGATGTGCGACGGGATGATGGCGAGCACGTACAGGATGCTGTTTAGGACGGTTTCGGCCGAGGTGAAGCCTGTTAGGAGGGCGACGGCGAGGGGCGGGAAGATGATGTTGCAGAGCGTGATTGTGAGGCGTTTGAGGAGGGGGAGGCGCATTTTGGGGGTTTGTGGTTGTGCGGTGCGGTGGGGTCTGTGGTTATGGTTATGGTTATGGTTATGGTTGGAGGGAGGGAGAGATGGGCGTGCGGGTGCGGTGGTGATGTGATGTTTGTGCTGTTGAGTTCAGGGTTGTGGTCGCTTTGCTGGGGATGGGATGGGAGGCATTGTGTGTAGCTTGGTGGTGCGTGGTTGTTGAGTAGTGAGAGGAAAGATAGCAGCAACAGTCGATATCATCTGGCAAGTCTGCAGGTATCGCCATGAGACGTGCTGATGAGAGCGCTGCTTCAGAAAAGTGTTGAACAGCCATGTCCACGCCGTCATCCAGCATAGTAAACGAACAGGAAGCCAGGAGCCGCTCTGTCCGCCACGAGCCGCTCTGGTCCGACTCGTCCAGCTGAAGGACTGGGAGTCGACATGGATAAGCCCTGCGGTCAAAGCCTAAGTAAAGCTTAACTCGCGTGACTGGAAACCGTAATGCACGTGTGCTCGGCACTCCGGGTCATTCAATTGCGAAGACAAAACTTCGAAGGATGCACTAAAGGATTGTAAAGAACATCATATACATTTCGCTTGCTTTCTATACTCGCTTGTGAATTCGTAGCTGTCGTTGCAGTCATTAGCTTCTGGGGTCATCTTCTCTACCACGTAAAGCTTTCCTCGTTCATGTCCAACGCACCCCGACTTATCCTCTCTCTCACCGCTCTTCTAACCTCATCTGCAAATGCACCAGGCCCGCAGACTGAGACGAAGCAGGCACCAACTCGACCTCCTTCACTTGGCGGCCTTCCCAGCACATTGTCCAGCACTTTCCCTGGATTACATCTTTCACCCTTCAACTCGATGCTCCGACTTGGACTGACATAATCAGCAGGGCCCCTTGCTTTCGTTACAAAGAGTTGCATGCTCAGCATATCGCGTCTGCCGGGCAACTTCAATATCTCGTCCATCCATGGCGCCACCCAGCTCAAGCTTTCGAGGTCACGCACCGACCATGCAAGCACAATCTTCCGTGTCGCGACTGTGCGGTGTTGGGCCGAGGCAATTAAATGTCTGATCTGTACGAGGTGATGTGTTATGCCTGCACCACCAGCGAACATAACGACTGTGCCGTACGACGCCAGTTTGTCGTGGCCGGCGTACGGTCCTTCGACAAACCCAGACGTGAATATTGTACGTGCTGGTGCACGGAGCGCGGCATCATAGATCTTACGTGTCATGCCTGTTCGCGCTGCGCAGATGAGTGAGAGCGATGTTGGTGGCATTTTGCGCTTGGTGATATAGGAAGAGTAGGTTGACTGACGCTCGAGGTAATTTGGTGATTTCGGCGCGGCACTGTTGAGAGGTGCTTCGATTGCATGGTCAAGAGTTTCCTTGTTGAGCAGGGACGCATCCTCAGAGCTGTCATCACGCTCGAGGAACATGGCACCAGTAGGTGGCTCAGACTCAGGGTTCGTCCAGGCGACGCTGAAGGGGTGAGACATCCACAAGGAGAATCTGGGAAGGTAAGCGTAGACGTGCGAGCCGGGTCGGATAAAGGTATGTCTCGGAAGTTGGAAAGTCACCCTGCATGCTTCGCCTGGAAGTGCTTCGATGATGACTTTTGTGGTTTCACGGCGCTTGTAACCAATATTGAGGTAGAGGATCCAGGTAAGTCGGAGGACGCGCTCGAATATCCATGCCATGACCACCATCTGTATGTAAGGAAGTGCAGGTAGATGTTCAACATCAATATGGACATACGCTCCCCCAATGGCAAAAAATGCAAGGATCTGATGACCGTGAAGGAAGGTTTCGTAGAAGGCGTGGCGCACCACGGAAAGTGACAGCAAGACTATTGCCATCATTGTGAGTACAGCAACAAGCCCAGATGTAAGGAAGAGGCTGCTGCTGAAGGATTTGAAGGAGGCGTCGATGCCGCGCTTAGCACTATAATTAGCGTACCAAGCGCATACATGAGCAACACTTTCCAGCACGACGATTCGCCCAATCCACCGATGGAAGAGGTTAAATGTGTCAAAGCTGATCTTGAGGGGTTTGATGAGAGGATTGTTTCGACCTGCTAGCAGAACAAGCGGTATCATGTTGACGACTGCGAGAACTCCAGTGCGACCTCGGAATTCGGCAATCGTTTTCGCCATTTCTTGTTGGCGATATGGGAGGAGTGTGCAATAGATCCAGTTGCTGAGCACATAAAGTACTAGCAGCACAGCGTGAGCTCTGCCCGGTAACGTGCCGTAGTTGTGTGCTTTGCCCAGCTGCCATTCCCTGTTGTGTCGCTTCTTGCCCAGAGGCGCATAGATGATTTCTCTTTTCAGCCAGGGTAGCCACCATACTTTATCATAAGCCCAATAATTTTGCTCGTCTTTACTCGTATGTATGCAGTGGATGTGTCGTAAATGTGCTTGGAAGAGATGCATGACCCTGATAGCCAGAACGACAAGAGCTACCACAAACATGGAAGCAAAAAGAATCTTGGTGACTTTTTGGTCCATGGCGATATTGACTCCTGCCAGGCCTGAGGAATAATCGGGTACTGTATCGTTTGATGTGCCAGGCTTGACAGATTGTATTTTTGAATGAATAGTAGTAACATTTTCGGTGCGAAAAAGACCTCGTGCCAGCCGAGAGAAACGTGGGGGAAACGTGGAAAGAGTAGTGTCGGCCATCCTGATGGCAGGTAATTTTGTTTTGCAATCAAAAAGGAACCAGAACAAGCCTTCCCTAGACCGGCCATGGGGAGGCATAGTGTTTTGTGCAAAAGGGACTGCGGCCTGCCTTTGTTGTCGAGAAGACAATGTACACGCTTTGTTACGTTCTCGACACAATGTAGAGAACGGTGGCAGCTATTGTTTTAGCAGGAATAGTACGCGCTGTCCTTCTTTGTTTCGGCGGATTTGCTGAATAGCTTCGAGACCAGATCTTCTTTATCTTCGAGTTACCGATCAGTATTGTCGGCGACCGGTCAAAGGATTAGCAGTAAAACGGCAAATGATGTCAAAGTGCTGAAAGGAGTGTAGATGTTAGAAAGCACAAAATCTGGCCCTATTCAGTAAGCAGCTGAATCAACTGAATAAAGGCAGGCAGATGCAAGACAGAGCAACGTAGACTTGCCGAAGAAAGTGAAGGTACACCAATCTCAGTTGCTGCGGACATTATTCAGATATGAGCGTCACGAGCCTCAATGAACAAGCTTCTCGTGTCCACGAGCTTAGATCCGAGCTCTACCTGTTGTCAAGCGGACCATGGTCAGCCAGTTGTCCTATGAACCGCTTCGATCTGAGGTACTGGCTGAGACCGTGCTTGCGGTGGTTCAGTGTCTCTGAGCTCGGTCAGCGTACATCATCAAGAATGCGAGACTGGACTTGAGGCTGGAGCTCGACTGGCCGTCGGCGCTCGACATGCATGATCGGTAGTGTAAGTCTTACATAGCCGCGAGGCTAACATCCCACAGCCTTCCAAGGAATGTCGAAGACAAGCCCAGAAAGCTGAAGCAGGCAGGACGGGTAGATGGGTAGATGGGTAGATCGAAAGTTGTATGGACAGGAGGGGTCGAACAAGTTGCACTTGCCAAGGGCAAAACAACCCCAACCAATCAGGTACCGGCAATCTGCAGATCTGAAACGCGTGCCTCGACGTCGAGTACCCGCAGACACACGTACTCTCGCAGGAAGAGACACGGTCATGTACTCTCCTCGTAGTAACTATAGCAAGGCGACGGCGATGGCGAGAAAGTGATCGCAAAGAACTGGTGCTAATACATGCCAGCTATCGAGCACCTTGTAATATCATGTCGAGTCGTCGTTGTCAAAAGCAAATGCTCCTCACAAAGGTGGTTCTTCAGTACCACCCGTAAGCAGACTCATTCTCCGTTGGTTGAACTTCAGCTTCAGGCTCAATGTGTCACGAAAGAAGGAAGCTTCAACTGGACTCTTGCCTTTCAATGCCTGACTTGAATCACCGTTGGCACGGATCAGCTCAGACGCGTTCCACTCACCGTAATGACCACGCGGTCAAACCAATGACTACACTCACCCACCCTCCACGAGCCACCGTCCATTGCACTACTAGGAATATTTGGCTGGACGCACAGAGGTCGTCTACCCTCACGTTCTATCTTTCACCTATCTAGCTTCACACAGCTTCCAGAATTGGGAGGAAGTCTCTCACCGTGTGACATGGGACACCAGAACGGGATACGACACCACACAGCAGGCTTCGCAACGACAACAACACTCAGACCCAATCAATGAAGGCCTTCAGATGAGCTCATATCATGAACCTTTTCTAGGGCAAAGATACACCATGGGTCATCAGTGCTGATGAGACGAGGAGAGTTCGGCTCATCTACAATGGCGACGAGGAGGTCTACAGCTACGATAGAAGCGGCTTCTGACTTGACCTTACCTCGAATTATCCTATAGTAGCTCGTAGCTCTCAAATGGGCCACGCCGATATATCAATGCTCGCAGCACGACCGCTCAAATATTGTTTGGACGGTTCAGCTGAGCTGTTGCTGTTCTTGGTCCTTAAGGTGACATTAAGTTTGTGTCACAGAGTCCCTGTCTTTTCGACTTGACTTGTTGGATGTCTTCCAATGGCTGGTTGCTTGTGCTAGGGTAGGGAAGGTGTGCAAATCATTTTTATAGAGGAACAGTATAGACAACCATCTGCACTCCTCCACTTGCTGTCTACTATGCTCATATCGACCGGTTCAGCTGTTATCCTCCGCATACTTTCTGTGCGCCAATGCACATAGACATGGAAGGCATGATATGAACCAGAAAATAAAATTATCATTTCTCCCCATCCTTTTGCAAGCATGCAAAACGTGGAGTTGTTCAATAACCCAGGGAAGTGCAACGCTATCCAACGCTCTTTCATGCTCGAACGCAAACCATAAAACGTGTGTCAGAGTCTTGAATATGCAATTCCTGCCTGTCATTAAGTGCCACTCGACGGTAGCGTGAACAAGTTATCCTACTCCTTGTCAGGACTCCTTGCCTCGACCTCTTTCTTCAAGGGACTGAAGTCTCTGGAGCTCGTGCTAAAGTTTGATTGGACTGCTGGGTGCTTCTCACTCCATGTCCCGCCATTGCTGGGTCTCGGCGTGTGTCCGCCCATGTCGCTCATTTCTTGGTTGGGTGTTGTAGCACTAGTAGGCTCGTTCGAGCTGGGGCTCGAAACGCCGTCTGGTGTTACGCCACCGTCTTCAACGTCGATGGCATGCATGGCGTGCAAGCCGTTGAGACCACCTTCTATGTGCCGCACTAGCCGGACGAACTCTTCAGGGACGAGCCCACTCTCTCCTGATTGAGGATCTTCTGCGACGAGCCAACCCTGGCCGTGGCGGTATGAGACTAGGATGATTTGTCCTTCTTGTAGGGCTAGTTCGTTCTCGTGTTCCGGGACGAAGTCGAACAGTGCGACTGCTTTGCCATGCATTTCTTCGTCCGGACTGGCAATTGTGAAGGAGTAGTCCTTGCTGTACCTGGTCTCGTCTTCCTCTTCCTCTTCCTCTCCCTCTTCTCCTTCCGATTGGTCTTCTTCCGACAGGGGTTCTCGATAGTCATGTGGAGATCTGAGTCTCTGCAGTGGCTTTGCGAAATTGGAATCTCGGTGTCTTGGCTCTTGGCGCCTCGAGTGGGTTTCTATTTCTCCGCCAGGACCGTCCATGTCGTCGGTATCATTTGGGTGGTACTCTTCTAGCTGGTCGCCGTGTGCGTCCGAGACGAAGCCCCGATCAGCGCCGGCTGCGCCAGGTGAGCGACCTCTTTCGCCTGTATTGGACCTGCTCTTCTTGTGCCTCGATTTGCTCGTGACTACAGGGGAACGCAGGTCTTCATCCTCACTGTAGGGCGGACCACCATCGTTGAAAGTCATTGCAGGTAATTGGTCTCGGTTGGAGTTGTAGTTGCTATCGGCCAGCCATGGCGGTGTCGCCGACCACTGACTTCTCGAATCTTCCCAGCCCAACATGGCCGGGTCTGACAGTCGTCTCGATCGTTCACTAGCCGGGGTAGCGAGGCCGGATGCTTCTGGCTGGGGACCATAATGTAAAGGATGATTGATCAAGTAGGCAAAGTCTCTCACGAAAGTGTAAGATAGGCTCGAGTGGAAAGCGGGAAAGACCTGTGATACCGGTCTGGAGGCAGGATCATTCGTTCTTGACTTGGTGGAATAGCTTGATATCCTCCTCTGCGCAAAGGAGGTCGGTCTGCCCGAGTTCGTCCGCTTTGCGGTAGGGTTGGTGGTAAGTGGTGGTAAGGCAGGCGACTTTGCTTTGGCCATCAGTTGTGGAGAATGGGAGGGAGAAGGCTGAGATTCTGTGATGGTAGCCATGGCGTCAAACTCTTTGACTCGGCCCTCAATCTGTGACCATGCGCGAAGGGGTTCTCCCTTCTACCGCCACCCCTTGTTGTTGGTTGTGTTGCCGATTTCAGGTGGTTGCCCCGCAGCCGCGGTCCGTTGTTTGGTTACAGGCTCAGTGAGAGCAAGGAAGTGACGGTTCTGATGGAGTGTGCGGTAGAGTTGATGCGCAATGTGTAGCCAAGGTGTCAAGAAAGTGTTGTCGCTCTGTTACCAGGATCCCTGGTGTAGGCGCAAGATGAGTGGGATGAGGATAGGGAATGGAATTGGTGGTGGAAGAGGATGATCTAAATTTAGCCAATCCTGAAACAGGCCCTTTCGAATGCTGACAATAATTAATGCCGAAATGCAGCGCAGTCGGGGCGAGAAGAAGCACGGTGTATGCTAGCTGAGCTGTCTATCAACTTGCAGAGTGAGAGAAGGAGTAGCGGAATATAGAGGCATACCTAGGTAGACTTTCAGCGCAAGCAAGAGCACCCTTCCCGTTCCCCATGCTGCCGCTGGCCTTTATCCGGTGAAGAGGCGCCAGACAAACGCCGACTTAGGAAGGCGCTAAGCGTTTCAGATTGAGCCGAGCAGGTAGTAGCCTCAGCTCTAGCGCTACTAGGCCTAATTCATCCTAATCCATCACTTGGCCAAAATCCACTAGAACTAGAATATTGTGAGTCTGTCCAAGCATTACACCTCGAACCATTTCAGACGCCCTTCTGCAACGACAGAGAGCCGGCCCTCTCACAACTGTAAGATCCCTCATACCTCCCCCACCTTGCAAGGAACAACATGATGAACACAATTATTGGAGCTGTCCTATCAGTCAAAAGACATGCGGACGAACTATTCATTACGCTTTACCTCTCTGAACAACAACACCAAACTGCTGAGCAATCACTTCTCGACCTGGTGGATGTGTGCTGACCATGGCCTCGAGCAGATTAGGGCATCCATTTAGTGGAAAATGAAGTGACTGGACCCCATCGCTCTCTCCCATTCCCCTTCTTGCCATGTCGGTCGACCCCCGACGGGCGCGCATGCAGGCCCGAACTGCCACTCCTGTACATCAGCCAGCTCTGGCCCCGAAGCCTGCCACCCCGCCTCCTGGTCAGACTGCCCAAATAGCACCAGTCCCTCCCCAACAGCTCGATGGCACTACAGACCCGCGACCAGCAGCCGCTACTCCAGCCCCTCCTCCCTCAGCAACCGCTCCAGATTCATACAAGCTCAAATTCTGCACCGTGTGCGCGTCGAACAATAACCGGAGTATGGAAGCACACTTGCGCCTAGCAGCTTCAGATAGGTCTTACCCAGTCATATCCTTTGGCACTGGCTCCTACGTTCGACTACCTGGCCCTACAATATCCCAGCCACAGGTCTACAATTTCAACACCACTTCCTATGACAAGATGCATAACGAGCTTCAAGCTCAAGACGCCAAACTGTACAAGAACAATGGTATACTGAACATGCTAGACAGAAACAGAAACATCAAATGGGGTCCTGAAAGGTTCCATGACTGGGTTGTTGGCAAAGCAAGACTTGATCCTGTAGCCAGAGGGGACAAAGGCTCGGCTGGTGCTGAAGGTGGTGTTGTCGATGTCATATTTACATGTGAGGAACGATGCTGGGATGCTGTGGTAGACAACCTGCTCGACAGAGGTGCCCCACTCAACAGACCAGTGCACGTCTTCAACGTTGATATAAGAGACAACCACGAAGAGGCCTTGGTCGGTGGACGGGCAATCCTCGAGTTGGCCGACAATCTGAATGAGGCTGCCAATCAATCAATGTCAATCCATAGCGCCAATGGCTGGGACAATGGCTCTGGTGTTGCCCGCGAGAGCTTCGATGAACGCGTGCCAGATATCCTTGCAGACTGGCAGGAGCGCTGGCCCAATCTGCCTGCACTATGGACATTATCTTGGCTATGATGGCTCGCTGTATCTCTTTTGCAAATTTAGCGCGGCGTTGATGGTAGACGAGACTCATCATGACATGGCTCAGGAGCGGTGTAACAAGGGTATCCGACTATCGCTCTTGCGTATGATTGGTAGGAGCGGAGACGAGAATAATCCCCGGTCTGCCTCGGCAATCTTCGGTTCGACTCCTCCAACAGTTGACACCTCGATCAATCATGCATTTCTCGTGATCCGCATCCCTGCACCAGTGTTCATGAGGTTGTCATGAAAAGCTCTTTTCTTTGCATCTCTCTACACAGCTCTTTGCCAGGACCAATACGAAGCCCGCGATCCTGCGTGAAAGCTTTTGACCACTCTTGCAGCAAGCGAATATCGAGCTTCAGCCACGCTAGAACTACGTCGTCTATCACTAGACTGAGCTCGCAGAGATTAACAGGTCTTACATTAATCAATCGAACAACCCCGACATACTTACGACCCAGGATGGCGTCGAAGCCGTCGATACCATGGTCAACAGATAACAAGCCAATAACAACCGACGCGAAGAAGTCAAAGCCTCCGCCAAGACCGTCACCTTCTGCCAGTACAATACTCATCTCCCACTCCAACAAGGTCTTGCTTCTTCACAGGAAGAAGACCTCGTCCGCCTTTCCATCAGCCCATGTATTCCCCGGCGGTAACCTTGAGCCTTCCGATGGTCCACTTCCGGAAGCCGACAGTGACCCTAAGCGACATCTTGATAGCATCGCGTACAGGACAGGTGCCATACGAGAATTGTTCGAAGAGTCCGGTGTACTCCTAGCCCGAGAATCGTCAGCGCCGAATCAGCCGCTTCTCGAGCTGGACCCAGACACTCGGCTCGCTGGTCGTAACGACGTGCATGGAGGCAAGACCAAGCTTCACGAGTGGCTCAAGAAGCAGTCTGCTACCGCGGTACTGGACACTGATGCATTGATACCCTTCACCCATTGGATTACACCTGTCAATGTGCCAAAAAGATTCACCACCCAGATGTATGTCTATTTCGTGCCTGTACAAGAACGACGTCGGCATCTTCTTGCAACTGCCGACCAAATCGAGACAATGTCGCCGGAGTGGAAGACACCTGCACAGTGGATCGAGGAAGCAGATGCGGGCAAGATTATACTATTCCCTCCTCAGTATATTCTACTTCACATCATCTCAACATTCCTTAACAAGCCTGACGACCCAAGCGAGAGTCGTGATGTGCCAGAAGAAGAACGAATCCGCAGACGAGAGGCTCTACAGAAGTACATTCACGAAGACAGAAGTCCCGTAGCTTGGACAGATAAGTTCATTTCGCCTGCTCCTGGTCCCGAGAAATGGATCGATGGCCGGCAGATACTAGCTCTTGACAAGCAAGGTCCTGAACTGAAGGATAGCGGACTCAAGGGTGACACGAGCCACTTCGTTCTTGTTGCATTCAGCAAAGAAGGGCCACGGAAGGTTGCCGTCATAGATCGCAAAGAAGCCGAGGCAAAGCTGGCGGCTGCTTCGAGTAGCGCTTCCAAGCTATAAGTGTGCATTAGACTGTCTGGAGAGATATAGAGTGCATGGCATTTTCCATGTGTCAGGTGTTGGGTATCGCACCATTCTTCTCAGCGAGCACTTCTTCTTTTTCTTTGTTGTCTAACGCACCTCCCTGCGCTTACCTTGGGCTAATTCAAGAAGATTCGCACCTGTTCCTCTTCTCGGCCGCTTTCCTTATGGCCGCCACTTTCCATACTCTCCGGTCAAGTATTGAGCAGGCAGGGCGGAAACCGAGCACACAGGGTGCTTCTGTTCAGACATGTCAGTCTCCGCACTAAGCAAAGAGTCTTTGTCGTCTTATTCTTGGCACAATGTCCATAATGAACGGCGTCTTACACAGCTCCTTTGTCGGCGCCAGATTGTCTCAGACTATATCTTTATTGAGTGACCCGACCTGTCTCGACGTGAGCGACCACATCATATCTTTTGCCCTGATCAGGATTACGATCGTCAACTTACGACAGACCACAAAGTACTGCTGGTAAGTGCTCGAATTTTCAGGCTATCTACTGCAGTACATTTTACTTACACCAGAATACCCGTCGAATAAAAAGCTCGCAAGATGCTGACATCAGATCCAGATTCAGTCAACTGCAAGAATATCCTTGCAGATAGAAAGCTCGTTCCCGATGAGCAGATCAAGCTCTTCTGCGACATCCTTTTCCTCCATCGTGATACAGGAGAAAACCTCGACGACGAATATGGCCGAAAGTGCTATCTCAATCGCATCCGACCACTGATGGTGAAACTAAGGTTCCCTCTTGCCAAACCGCACTCAGTCGTACGGAAGCTACTCTTACCGGAGCAATCGAAGTACAGCTATCTATGCGACGTGCACTCGGGCCTCAATGCCGACTTTGTTCATCAATGGTTCAAATATCTCGCGCTTGAAGTTGGCGCCAGAATGGAGATACTACGATCGAGCAACCGAGAGCACATCGGTACCTATGCTTGGGATGCCATTATCAAGCCATTGACACGGTTACACAAGATCTGGCTGTCTCCTGAACAGGTTCGGGAGGCTTTCGGGGACTTCGTGGAGACCGAATTTGACCCTCAGTATAGCTTGATCGACGCCAGACCACAGGCCGACGGTTGTGAGGCATGCATACTGGCTCGCATCGGTACGCACATCAACACTGTCTGGGCTCTACATACCCTGGTCAAAAGCAGGATCACCCTAGAGTCTCACGCGCGCCATCCCTCACGGCTCCGCCTGCTCAGACTCATCGACCATTGGATCCAGCATTACCAGGACCGCTACAGCACGAACACAGAAGTCGCCAGACTGAGGCAACGAGGTTCTAGCACCGGTCTGGCGGAAGAGCTCTACGAGATCCGAGAGGAGATCAAGATCGAGCAACACCGCATGAGACGGGCTCAGCGCAAACTTCTCGATGTCCGCTACTCCGGCTCAAAGAAGTACAAAAGACTCGTAAAGGATCTTGACGACAAGGCAGTCGACGACAATATCTACGATGCCGAGAACGACATCATCGACCACTACGCCGCGCTCCGAGCCTCTCAACGTGCCTCAGCACTCATTCTAGGAGGTAATTTTGATTCAGAAGCATATCCACACCCGCACCCACGCTACAGAAGCGAGAGCAGGGCCTCCACACCTGCCACTACACAAGGTCAGCGAAGGCTAAGCCTAAGCCCGAGCCCAAGCCCAAGCCCTTATGCCCCCAAAGCCCACGCAGACAGAACTTACCTAGAAAGCAGATACTCCACCAACACCCTCCGCAACAACGACCGCGCTCTTCTGGGCGCAGACGCTGCCCACCACGATCTCAGCGCTGGTCTCGCAAGCCTCGACCTCTCGCCGCAGTATTCTCCAGTCAATCCTGCTGAGATGGCCTCATTTGAAAGCCGACATCGTGGAACTGGACCGCATCGTTCCGCATCGACTGTCTGGCCAGTGGAAGCACACGGATCACGCGCTGTATTTCGACCGCATGAGCGGGAGCCACGTGACGTGGCGAAGCTACGACGGTGTGATACCTCCACCTCCGCCGACGCAAGAAGAGGCCACGGTGAGAAAGGAAGTCGACACGAGGATCGCGTGGCCCCTGCCACTGCCAGATCTCACTCTCAGTCTCACAGGGCCAAACCAGGTAAGCGGACAAGCGACCCGCGGGCGCGTCATCGGCTGACAACCGACACCCTGCAGGTTCACAACAATGCAGGTCCTATCGAACCTGATTTCTATTACCGCCCTCAAGACCAAATGTCGAGGTACACTGACATCCCAGTTATTGAGGACGGCGATCAGCGAGACAGCACCGTCAGTGCCGCGAGTGCGAGCTCGGACTGCTCAGCGTACTACCAGCGCAACGGGGCAAGAGGATACGCCAATCTCCCCAGCAATCTGAGGTTCGAGTCTCGATTGTCGCGGCCCTTTGATGAGCCTGCTGCGACGCCGGCTTTCTATTTAGAACGGTATAAGTAGAGTAGAGAAAGCAACGGTTCTTACAGTACTGGTTCCGATGAGCGGCAACGCAGATCAATCTGGGATCAAATATGAGAATTATTGTTATACTATGACCCCTTCTAGACTAAATTGCGCGTCGTAAGATGGCCCCAACGCCCCGTACATAGGAAAGAATAGCCCGCTCAATCCCGGTTTCAACAAAGGAAAAAGTGCTAATGAGCGGAATCGCGGCCTGACCATGCAGCGCGGTTTGATTACTGTAGACTCCATCCGTGTCCGTCTCATACGATTCCATCACCCATCCCATCCCACATCCCTCTCCACGATTAAATTACCACTCTCCCCCCTAAACCCTAACCACCCACTCTCCCACATCGATTCTATCCATATCACACCGCACCTACGCCTTCCACGCCCTCGCCTCGTCGCGAGCCCCGAGTAAACCTAGCCCATCCCCAAGCAAATCCAGATTAACATCGCCCGTCGTCAGACTGTTCCCGCTCGCCACCGCGACCACGTTGTCGTTCAGAATGTCGTTGTCGTTGGCGATGTTCGAGGCGACGGTGTTCCCGATGACGTTGCCGGATTTGTTGAGGATGTCGATGTTTTTGAGCGTGGTGGTGATGTTTCCGTCGTTGTCGTTTTGGGTGGTGTTGTTGGAGTTTGTGGTTGTGGTGTTGTCATTGTCGTCGGAGGTGGACTTTGAGGCCGTTGGGGAGGATGAGGATAGGGATGGGGTAGGATTTGCCTGGGGGTGTCAGTGGGGTTCTTGGGGGGTCGTGCTGAGTTAGATGAAAGTCCAGAGATAGAGGTGGTAGAGGGTTGAGTGGATGAGGTAGCACGTCAGGGTGGTGAGGAGCATATAGGGTACGGTTAGGGGGAGGGGAGGAGCCTTGTGGTCCTAGGAAGACCTCAGGACCGGTGGTTGTGAAGGAGTGAAGTCACTCACGTTTGCGTTTGCGCCGTATGCGGGCCAGTTTGCTGTGTGCTCGACATCTGAGGTGGACGGGAAGCTTGGTGCTGGTAGTGGTGCCGCGAAGATACTGAGGGGTAGGGAGACGAAGAGGACGACGGCAAGGCGGAAGTAGGACATGGTGCTGTCTGTTGAGTGGCAGTTTCACACTAGCGGAACGGTCTTAGTGGAGGTGAAAGCGAACGAAGGTTTGGTGCTGTGAGCTGGATGAAAAGAGTGACTGTTGTGATGAATGAATGATTGTGGTTGAGTGGATTGAGGACGGTTCTGCAGTTGAACAAAGGCTCACCAAGAGATATATATCTGCTTGTCAGCTTATGCTTCAGAGAATGCGTAGTTAACAATACGCCTCCTGACCGAAAGAAGGCACAGGGATACCTATCTCATCTGCGAAGAAAGGTAACCAAGAGATTGGAATCTCGGGCTCCAGAGAGCATCATTCGTCGTTCTCCGCCGATCCACTGCTATTAGACGAAGCCAAGACGTTCCTCACATGGACAAGCAACCGGACTTCAAAGGGACTGCAATTTCGAGATGCAAAGAGGCCGTCCCTCTTGTAGGTTCCCCACATCCCTTGCGTGAACATCAGATCCAACGAGGTTCCGAAGTAGCGAACATTGCTGCATTGGGTAAGCATTGTGGTCGATTCTGCAAAAACATGTCAGCTACGACACTGACTACGACATGACAACTCCGCTGAGTCTGTTTGTTGTTGAGGAAGAGCAGGTTCAGTGGACGAACCTTGAATGCGCTCGACAATCAGAATGTACGCTGACGCTGCAGCAATTTCGTCCTTGTTGATCGCCGTATTGCAGGACTAGACCACTGGCCGGACCGTAGATCTTACTATCGCTGCAGATGGTATAGCGCGCATTGCCGGGTACTTAGACGAAGCCACCCTATCCCATTATGGTATCTGTGCGCTAAGAGGACGCATCTCATCTCATCCCTGCTGAAGTAAAGAAGGGCTCACACAGCCATCCCATGCGCAACGACATTCATCAAGAGACTACTCGGTTCACTGTCCGCTTCAACGTCCCATCGCCTACAACATCCGAGCAGACCACACGAAGCCTACGTTGCCATGACCCGATGTAATAAAGCGCAAGGACGTGCGGACACTGAGACCGTTGTCCGAAACTTGCTTCTCGGGCCAGAATGCATTGTAGAAAAGGTGAGCGATTGATGATATGACATGTTGCCAATACATGTGCAGCTCAAGTGAATGCTGCGAGGTCGTAAAGTATAGCCTTGATCCCGTCTTATCCAAGATATCCGACGTGCCATGCGAGTGAGACTCCGGATGACCAGCGCGACGAGAGGCTTCCACAATGATGTAACGCCCTACCAGTAATGCCCACTGAGATTAACACAGTGCTGCCAGATGAAGTCTTGCCGCAACTATAGAATTGCATCCTCGCTTCCAACCCTACGAGTTGATCTTATGTAACGGACACCCACCACCCCTTCCAACCCACTCGACAATGCACTCCTCGTGGAACTTGCACCAGCACTCCAGCCTGACCAAGCGTTCTCCAACCTCATACTCGATCATACATATGCTGCATTCTACACTGCTCTCGTCGAGCTCACCGTCAGAGTTGGGTTGAGGCGTGCAGTCTTTCTCCGTCGCTGTGAACCTTATCATTCCTGGGACGTGTGGTCGTCGTACCGGCGCTGTTGGTGTTGAGGATGACGTGGCGTTGGAGGTGGCAATGGAGATGGTTGGACCTGAGGCGCCGAAAGTCTGTGTCCGGATCTGAGTTGCTGCGGGAAGCGACGTGGAAGTGTTGGACTGCGGGATGGGAAGCGACTGGGGTAGCGTCGGCGTGGACGTGTCATGTCGCGATATACATTCCATGACGTGGTTCTCCCGCTCTGTCTCCTCGCCGTTGGGGCCTTTGGGTGGGAGTTCACGACGGCAGACGGGACATATGTCTTCCTCTCTGATTCGCCGCCGCGCTGGTCGTGGTGCTGTGGTGCTGGCTGCTGGTTGAGGTCCAGATGGCCGTGACGGCGTACCGGATGGGAAAGCAGGGGGTGGCATGCCATAGTAGTTCCTTGATGAGTCCAGCATCGAAGATATTCGTGGGCGAGTATTGAATAGTGGTAAGGGTGGAAGTGGTGCGTCTCGAGAATCGAGAGAGTGGTAGCGTGAGTGCATGAGTGGCATGGAGGGCGCATAGTGGTTCTGGGGTGGCCCCTGTTCTTGTTCAGCAGTCCCTCCGAAGGTGGTTGTCGGGGTGCTTACCATAATGGGATATCTTGAAGAAGCCGTGTATGCCTCCGGAGTTGATCCTGGTTCATTATGCTCCTCGTCCATACCGAGATTCAGCCTCGTGCCAGGATGTTGGAGTCGTGCGTAGAGCTGCGTGTCACTTTCTGTGGAGCGAGTAGGCCAGATGTTCGGAGGATATTGGAAGCGCGGGAACTCAGTCAGCGTGGATGGTAAAGGTTGCTGTGGCTCGTTTGGTCGTCCACTAAACAATTCTCTCTGTTGACCTATCGCAAGGAATGATTGGCTTTGCGGCAGTTCTCCCGATTCAGCTAGTAATTCAGGCTGGGGATCTGGTACACATGGGTTGCACAAGCGCACTTTTTCTCCCCCTCCTAATGCTGGATTCGATCTCCTGTAGGGCAGTCCTGCATATCTTCCGTCCTCGTCGTCATCCCCTCCTGTGAGATCAATGGTGGGTATGTCGGATGGTGACAGAGAGTCCTCCAACGTGCCAGGAGGATGCACGATATATTGTCTAGGTATGGTGATGCGATGAGGAGAGCAGTCGTTGCACACGACCCTCCCACATTTTCTGCAGTGATGCCGCCTGAAGAGAAAGCCGAATTGACGGTGGCATATGGGACATTCCGAAACCTCATTGTCAGGCTGCCATCTTGGAACAACATATCCTCTAGAGCTGTTGGATGGCGTCCTATGCTGTCTTGGGGGAGCGCTCGACTGTAGAACACCGCTCCTTGGTGCAGGCGGAGAAGGGGTGGTCAAGTCAATGACCCCCCTCTGCTCAGCGCCTCCACCTGGTGAGCCTGATGAATGCTGCGAGTCCCGGCGTGGAGTGGTCTGATAGTACCTATTATCCCTACTCGTGAAACCGCCGGTGGTGGTCCTCCTCCTCCCAGTCTCGTGCGCAGACGCGGTCAGCCTCCTCTTGCGGTCCATAGCCATCATGGTCTGTCTCCTAGCTTCGGGCGACAGATCCGGTCGTGAGGGCGGCGGAAGGTCATTGTTGAGATCTGGACCAAAGGAGGATCGATATTGAGGAACTCGTTCTGAGTGGCTTCGCCGGGGAAGTGGCTGCTGAGTGTAGGCACTAGAGTCACTGCTCGACAGGGTCTGCCTAAGGGCTGGCTCTCGAGCCGCAGGGGAAGGTGAGGCATGGCTACTAGTGTCCCGGCGGCTCATGGCCGTGTCGTCGACGGGAGGTCGGCTCGAAGATGGCTGATCTGACGACATCAGTAGTGACAGTGATGTACCCGCTGTTGCCACGAGGTGCTAAATGGTCAAGTATCAATGGTAAGTGCGCTGTTAAGTCAGAAAGGCAAACACCCTTGCGGTGATAAGCACCATATACGCATGTGATGAGTGATGGAGTATATCCGTAAGGCGTGGTCGATCATTAACGATGTGGCAACGCACGGGAAACAAGCGAAACGAAAAGAAGCTCTCAAACTCTAGAACATGCAGGGGCTTCAAAGCCTGAGTACAGAGTGCTGATAGATGGTGTTGTTTGCATCTGTCTCGTGATGTCCGCAGACACGTTATCCTGCCGTCCTGGTCTTCGTGGCATGATGTGTTGTGCTCCCCATGGTACTGAAGCAGGTTAGCTTTCGGACGTGGTGCGAGGCAGATCGACTTCCGCGTCGAACTATCCCCGCATTGGCTACGACGATCATCCGACCCCTGCTTGCCGCACGAAAAGCGAGTACTTTTGGGAGAGTCGAGGTCGCAGCATGGTCGTCCACCATCATAAAGATACCCTGACAAGATGGTGCTCCTTCTACTCGTTGTCTTGTTGCAACGCCATTGATCATGCAAGTGCTACATCTCGCCTAATCATTTTTTGCCTCAGGCTTCAAGCTACATCTTGAATTGGAACCTCGGATGCGTCCTCAAAAACTCGGCGTACTTCGTCAATAGCCAGATGGCCGGGATGAACAGCAACGCAATGAATGCTAGCAGGCTGTTGCCCCATCCATATCCGAGAGTATTGTACAGCCTCCTTGCAGCCAATGGAAACAATGCACCTCCCAAGCTCCTCAGCACGGTATTCGCCGCCATAGCACTTGCCGCATAAGTCGTATATGCATCGACCAGGTAGATCCCTATCGGCATGAACGTGCAGATCATACCGATGCTAATAAAGGTTGTACCGATGATTGGTACAATCCACTGCACCTTATACTCTGCCGTCCAACCATAAAGCAACAGGCCAACTGGCGCACACCAAGTTGTGTGAAGCAGGAATGGTAGTCTCATCTCCGGAGTCATCACTCCGTTGTTCTTTGCAGCCCGCTTCTTTAGATTCCGGTCGGATGTGCTAGCAAAGAAGAATAGCCCGATAATTTGGCCAAGACCCAGGCCGAGAAAGACAAGCCCAACATTTCCGTGGCCAATACCGTATTGGCCTTCGAAGACAATTGTCAGGGTACTGAACATGATATACAAGTAACCGTAAACAACAGCGATATATAGCGAGAGGAGAAAAACGATTGGTGAAAGAACCAGCATTTTCGTTGGACGGATGATGTTGGCAAGGAGGAGCTGGCTCGGTGTGCGTCCAGACAACTCGGATGGTGCTCGAAGATCTTGATTACCTGTCTCCTTGCGAAGTTTCTTCGCCTTTCGCTCCAACAGAACAGGCGGATATGTTTCAGGGAGCATGATGACGGTGACGACGAGCATCAGCGCGGTCCAGATCGATAGTATGTAGAAGTTCCAGCGCCACCCAATGTACTCACTGACATAGCCACCTGTGACAGGTTAGCGGTTCGTATCTTTAAGACCTTATCGAGCTTTAGACGTGCCTATCACAGGGCCGAGAGTCGGGCCAAGAAGTATAGGCAGCGACCATACCGACATCACCATGCCTCTTTCCTCCTGCTTCCAGCAATCAGCGATGGTGCCGGAGCCGATCGTGATCGGACAACATCCAGCCAGTCCAGCGAGAAAGCGCATCACAATGATCATAGGCATGCTCGTGCTCACCCCGCAGGCTATCGTCCAAACCAAGAAGAAGAAGGTGCAGACATTATAGACGATGACTCGCCCGTAAAGTTCAGACATCGGTGCAATAAAGAGCGGTCCTAGAGCGTATCTGGTAGCTTGTCAGTAGAGACTCGACTAGCGAAACAGGTCAGTCTACCCAAGCACATATATGCTGACCATAAAAGATGCAAGATCAACATTGGTCGAATTGAACTCTTCCATCACATCAGGCACACCAGGCGCAAACATCGAGCTTCCGAACGGCGTAAGTAGAGTCAGAGCTCCAATGATCATCATGTTGGTCCATTTCTTCTTCTTCGTCCAATTCAGTGGCTTCTCAGGGTCGTCTAGGCCAGTCCAGTCCACGAGGTTGATGTCTTTAGTAGGTACCCTCTGAATGGTAGGGTTTATCTGTTCTTGTACCGCCTTCTCTGGGTCTAGATTGTCACGGTCTGCAGCGCTAGCCGAAGAAGGAGTCGAAGACAGTCGTCTGGGTGATGGTGGTTGCGATAGAGCTGGACATGGGGCCTCTGTTGACGCAACTCGAGACAGTGCCGAGAATATCGACTTTTGTTCCGCCATCTTGATCGCGTAGGAGGATAGCTGAAGGATGATGCATGTTAGATCTCAAAAACTTGCTTCTGACGCCTCTAGTAATGACTCTTTAAGACAAAGTCAACAGCCGTTCGTGAGACACTTGCTTATTGCTTTGATTCTTACGGCCCATTACTGCCTTGAAGTTGCCATTTGCTTACCTTGGACGCTAGGCCTTCGGTTATTCGTCCGTGCCTCGGCCTGGTGGCCTTTGGACTGGGGACTTAGGTTTCCTCCAAAGCTTGTGGCTCTTGCAGGACCGTGACGAGCTATTTATTGCAATTCAAGTTGACAGTACTGGGGCCCCTGAGTGAGCTGGCCGGGAAGGCAGAGAACGAGCGGATGGCGAAAGCTTGTCATGGCAAACAATGAATCATTTGTTGAAGCGAACATTGGAGTCGAGCGGTGAACTTTGAGGACACTGCAGATCAAAAGCGTGGAAGTCCTAACCTAGCGGGTAACCGGCACAGATCGTGGTGGAATCCACCATAGTGGTGAGTAGAGGTTGACGAACTGCTGTAGGTCAATTCAGTTGCGTGTTTGGTTTAATAAACGCAGTGACGACCGAAGCTGCTGCTTCTGTTTGAGCACTATCCGAGGATACCTCGACGTCGGGCAACATGTAATATAGGGCTCGCTGATCGACGAAGTGATCAACCTGGGATTCTGAGGAAGCACTAGCATAGTTGTCAGGTTGCGGGAGCACGCCACGCGAGAGCAACGTAGCCGATACTTAAGCACTTCTTAGCTATAATTTTCACCGTAGCACCGGCGACGTTGCTCTCGCGCCGCGAGGGGAGTTAACCGACGCCTCGATGGGGTAAGCAGTAGTACCAAAGACGCAGTGCCTTGATGAGGCCCCAGTCGCCCGCGAATTCAAAATGTCCGCCACGCTGCATCAGCGCGTCTTTGCCTGGATTGAATAGAGTTCTTTTTGATTGTAATAAGCATGGTACTGCTCGTAGGGTGTCTGACACCTTAGATAACGAAGAGTTTAGCCCCACAGGACATGATGCCTCTGCCTATATCTGAATTGAAAGGCTCGACGGCCGATGGCTTCGTGTTCCACAGACTCACTTCTTCGTCGTTTTATGTGATACCGCGATGCAGGTCCTCCAAAGCGCTGCGGGGTTTGAGAACTCGCCAATGGACTCAGCAATGCACTCCTTAGAGCTAGCAAGGAGCTGACAATACGTGGCAGCCTGGCCGTGTGCTTTTTGGGGAACGCACCCGCTGACTTTGCCATGGACACTATAACGGACGCCCTGCTGTACAAATATGTGATCGTAATTGTTGGGTTAGACACTGGCGGAGGTGGCAACCTAACATTGAAGTCGAAAACTGTCCTCGAGGGTGCACGGAACGAAGCTTTATGCTGGTAATGGACTGTGATATTGATTGAAATGGCAGTATTAAGCGTACCACACAAGCTGTAAAACACATTGATGTTAACAGCTCCATCATGAGAGGCATATATGGGGAATGTCCGGAGTTGCTAGAGGTTGGCCCGGACAAGGGGCTTATGCTGACTTGTCGTCTCATGAGTGACAGTGTCGCGACTCCAGGAAAGAGATCCTGCAGCTTCCGAGGAACACTGTAAGAATGACACGAAATTCGGACGACCTGACGTATATCTAAGGGCATTTAAACGCGTATGTTCCGAAACCTGCAAGGGAAACCGGACGTGACGAGGAGCGAGCTTATGCAATTGCAACGCAACGCAATCCATTCGAAAGGTCTTGAATAGCCCCGTGGCGGAGGGACAAATTTTTAGGGGAGCTGCATACGTACACTGGGGAGAATGACCTTAGTTAGCAAGCTTGGTAGGCGACGAATACTGGTGATATGAGCGACGAAGAGACTAATGGCGTGGTCTGCGGGCAAAGAGCTTGCGGACAATGAACTTGGCTCGTATTTCGCCTTGCTCAGGTACCTCTAGTCAACTCTCAGTTTCGAAGATGTCGGAGTTGTGGAAGATAGTACAGAAGTTATTGCTTGATGGCCGCCGCGGTCGTGGGAAAGCTCGTCCACGCTGTCAAGAGGCAAATCCATCTCAAGATCGAATAGCCAGTGGCATGTTACCCTCGGAGGACGAGTTGCGGGAATTCGAAGCGTCCTATGCTGGACCTCAGTCAGCTGAGCTGATGGAAAGACATTCCGGTGAGTTTGGCTTGAGATCAATGTATGTAGTCAGTGTTGACCCTCCATAGCCTGGTGCACAGGCGCTGCCGAGCGGAACAAGAACTGTCTCGTCTGCCTCAAGTCTATACGACAAGAACCAAAGTCTCTTCTCTGTGCGACATGCCCTCGAGTGATGCACCTTGCTTGCTTGAACACGAGAGTCGCCCACGGTGGTCATAAAATGCATTGCCCGTTATGCATCAAACGCCGATGGCATCTGATCCGACCTGTGACACCAGGGCAAAGAGAGGATCAGTCGGCAGACGACTTTCACATGAAGCGCATCCGGCGTTACTATAGATGGCATCGGTACAACTGCGAACACATCGACAACTGGCAGAAGCTTCACGACGATGGCTCGCTTGGCTCGGACCGTAAGCTCCTGATCGACATGGATGCTGCCAAGGTCAAGACAAAACAGCAGCCAACGTCTACCTCTGGTAATGGCGCTGCAGACGGTGTTAAACACGGGCATGGCGCTCATCCCAGCCAATCGCACGGTGGCGAGGCGGCCGAGTACTATAACCCAGATGCATCGCGTCTCGAAACTGAGAGAGCATCAAAGACCACTCACAGTCTGAGGGGCGCGCATACTACGAGAGAAGGACAGCGCAAGCTTGAACCTTCGGCGTCGTCCTCGAGGCCAGCGTCCTCCCGACAGAACAGTAATCGGTCGGTTCAACCCGACAACGCAGCTGCATCTTCAACGTCCAAGCCAAACTCACGGGCTCCAAGCAGTATACGCTCCAGCAGTACTTCGTCTGATGCGGCGTCAAAGCCAGAACCGTCAGTGGTCAAGAGCGCGCTTGAATCCGGGTTGACAAGACTCTCGAAAGTTGCTTCCAGCGCGGTTTCAAACTCACTAGTATCTGGTGTCACTGATACCAACCTCGGTGCTTCGAAACACTCGAATGCAGCCACGTCGGCGTCGAATGGCAGCCAGCACGATTCATCTGGCACTCATTCAAAGTCCAGAGCAGCACAGCAGCTGGCTGACCAGGCAAAGAGCGAAATGTCTCGCGCGTCTTCCAAAGCACAGTCTTCATCAGGAGCCACGCTGAGTCAGCGAGTGGGAGAGAAACTGGAGTCGATGCTCCCTAGCAGCAAGGCAGTCGCGACCAAAGTTGCCTCCAGTGTCATGGAGAACCGCAGCAAATAGTCGGATGCGGGTGCCGGCTGGGGGTTTTGGCAAGGTGGGCAAGAGCTGAGCATCTGCTACAAGTTGGAAGGGAAGATTGTCGAAGGCTAGAGATTGTTAGCTGATTGGACCTTCGGAGCTCAAGGTGTGGTAGCAGTTCGCCATCGTTTGCGTAGTGTTTGCCTTCGGCTTCTGGTTGTACGACCAGTGGCAGCGCTTTTCGAGGGGAGCAGGCGAAGCACCGCCACAGAAGTCCGGCTCAAGCGAGAAATTAAAGCTCCGAAGACAATCTTGGCTGCTTTCCTGCATGGTCATAGGTCGCGCATCAGGGAAATGCTAGGTGATGGGGAACAAAGTTTGCATTGTTGCTGGAGGGATTTGTAGCACGCAGTGAGTTCAGTGCTCCGACATAGTAACAAGCAACTGCCGTCGTGCAAATATGTTCCTGCCGCTGTGCTGCCAACCTTCCATCCTGTTCGTGTGGTGAAGAGTAATGGGGGATGAAGGCCTTGATTTAAAGGCACGATAGGGGGTTAGAGCAGGATGTGAAACGACTAGAAAAGTAGGCCTAGAAAGCATACGGTTTAGTCCGTCGTAGGCGATATTTGGGAGAAGCTCGCCGGTCCCCTGATCATCGATTAATTCTGGTGGCCGTGCTCTCCATTAATTAACGTCGCAAGGAAGTGATTGTCGCTGCACGGACAGAGATAATTGCTGGCTGACTGGCGCATAATATGGCGATGATTGCTTGACCAGCCACCTCGAATAATCTCTGTACTCTACCACCTCGTCGAGCTCGGGTTGGAGCGCGCATCGCGTTCCCAGTCTCCAGTCTCCAGTCCAACTCGCAGCGTATCCGACAGTCACTGCAGTCTGCAGCGGGCGGTTCCTGCATAAGCCATCAATCACAACCTTCTAAACCCGCCTCGGACCTCCTAATCGATTACTTTTTCGAATCTCGCGACGTCGCGCTTTTTGTTTCACCATTTGGGCGCAGATCATCTCCAGATCTTTGTGTACATTGCCATCGGACTACATGTCTGCAGAAAGAGCTGCTTACTGAAAGAGCAAGGGCATGGAACATCGACCAGCAGGCGCCCGATACAGAATACCGCCTTACCCGCTATAGCGACAGCACAGGAGCCAGCATAGCCAGCATAGCCAGCATAGCCTGAGCCATGTCGTTCCTCTTCAAGTCAAAATCCAAGAATGCGCCGTCGCAGCAATCTCCGCCATCAGGCCTGCCTGCCGCGAGCCGCAACATACATACATCAGACGGCACAACAGGGTCAGGATCTGGGAAGCCTTCGTTAGCTGGCTCACTCGAAGACCGCAAGGCACAGTCACCTCCTCCAAACACCAGCGCAAATGGCTCTCTCAATTCACTATCCGACCAGAAGCCCGCCGCGCCTCCACCACAGCAGCAGATGGCGCCGAATGGTCCTCAAGCACCGTTCGCACGAAGAGACAGAGCAGGGTCTGAGCTAGGAGTAAGTATGGGATGCAACATTAGTAATGCCTCGCCTAACCTTGAACTACAGGCACGGCCAGCACAACAACACATGAGGGCCCCGCCGCACGCTGACCTCTACCCTTGGTCGCAGAAACCGCTCGCCTTCCCCAACCCTCAAGCGAACCCTTTCCCCAGATACGGTGCTGCCGTCAACTCAATTGCGTCCAAGGAAGGCGATATCTATTTAATGGGAGGTCTGATCAACGGCGAGACCGTTACCGGCGATCTCTGGATGGTCGAGGCTGGCACAAGTCAGCTCTCTTGTTATCCTATCGCCACTGTTTCTGAAGGCCCCGGCCCCCGAGTTGGCCACGCGAGCCTGCTGGTTGGGAATGCCTTCATTGTATTTGGTGGTGATACACAGCAGGAAGATACCGATGTCCTCGACGACACTTTGTATCTGCTGAATACAACATCAAGGCAATGGTCGCGAGCCTCACCGCCTGGTACGCGTCCTGCTGGAAGATATGGCCATACCTTGAACATCCTCGGCTCGAGGATATACATATTCGGAGGCCAAGTCGAGGGCACTTTCTACAACGACTTGATCGCCTTTGACTTGAATGCCCTCCAGAACCCAAATAACCAATGGGAATTCCTCATCTCAAACACTGTGGGTGAAAAGTCCCTCGACATGCCCCCTGCTAGAACAAATCACACAATGATTAGCCACAACGATTCGCTGCTGTTGTAAGTACATCATATTACTAGGTCCACGATGTATGCTGACTGTAAATAGATTCGGTGGCACGGACGGTCATCAATGGTTCAACGACGTATGGATATACGACCCCAAGGCGAATAAATGGACTCAGCAGGATTGTATAGGGTACATACCTGCTCCAAGAGAAGGACATTCCGCAGCACTGGTCAACGACGTCATGTACATCTTTGGCGGACGGACAGAACACGGCGACGACCTAGGAGATCTGGCAGCTTTTAGGATATCTCTAAGGAGGTGGTATACTTTTCAAAACATGGGGCCTTCTCCATCGCCACGCTCAGGGCACACTATGACTGCTTTCGGCAAGCAGATTGTCGTCCTTGCCGGTGAACCCAGTACAGCACCGCGAGAGCCCGCCGAGTTGAGCATGGCTTATGTGCTGGACACGGCCAAGATTCGATATCCTAACGACGCGCCCGCCCCCTCGACGAAGCAAGACAAGCCAACAAGTCTCTCACGGCAGACAAGTGATGCTGCCAGGAATATGGTCGCTGCTCGATCAGTGTCACGCGAAGGTACTACACCAAGAGGGGAGTCGCCGAAAGAGGGCATGATCAATGGTGGCCCTGTACAGAGACCAGAGGCGCAGCAATCGAGGTTACCTCGAGCGTCGATGGGTCCTGGTCCGACCGGTCCGACTCCTCAAACCCAAGCGTCCAACACACGCCCAAATGGTATGATACCACCCGAAGCTGGCCCGAGAGCGCCTCCTGGGCCAGCGATGAACTATTCTGGAACGCGCCAGCCCGGCCCTGCACCAGAACAAACGAGGCAAAATGCCCCACAAGGCCCGGATCAAACGAGGCAGATGCCACCCCAAGGAGCAGAGCAAACGAGAGCAATGCCTACACAGGGACCGGCTCCTCCCCAGAATCTACCTGTACGCCATGACTCGAGGGAAGGTCCACATCTTGACAACCGAGAGCAAAGTCCAGGTTCTCAGGGCAGACGCACGCCCCAGACACCTGTCTCGAAGGCGAAGGCCATGGAGGCTGGTGAAGCGGCGCCTCTCGTCGGCGCATCTGTGGCGCGTCAGAGATCGCAACGATCACAACGGGCGCACTCGTCTGTCGATGGTTCAGAGGAAGGCAACTTGCGCTCGTCCTCTGCGCGAGCCCATGCCGACCATCGTCATTCGAGGAGTTTCGCAGATGAGCCGCATTCGCCAAACATCACACCACATCATGAAGCACTGATGAAAGAACTGGAGTCAGTGAAAAGCAAAAACGCATGGTATGCCTCAGAGCTTGCCCTCGCCAGAAAATCTGGGTACACAGCTGGTGTGAGTCCTACGATGGACGAGCGAGCTACCATGAATTTTGCAGATGACGATAGGCCGCTGATGGAAGCCTTCATGAACATGAGGAACGAGCTAGTGAAGATGCAGCAAAACATGGAACAGCAGTCGAAAGTGACGGGGCACAGGATCGCAGAAGTGGAACAACAACGTGACGCTGCCGTCACAGAAGCAGCCTATGCTCGGGCCAAACTTGCAGCTCACGGCGGCAGTCAGAGAAGCACGCCGCTGCTCGATTCTGCTCGAAATAGCGAAGAAGCAGAAAGATCGACGGACATCAGCCGAAGGCTAGCACTCTCGCTTGCCGCCGCCAACGAGCACAAAGCCAAGCTCGAAGCCATCACTTCGGAGCTAGATAATGAAAGAAGGTCAAGAGAAGCTGCGGAGGAGGCTGCAGAGGCTGCACAGAACAGGTTCGATGAGTTGAGCAACAGCAGAAATCCGGGCGAGCTAGAAGCTCTGAAAGCAGAACTTCACGACGCGCAGAGTTCTGCCAGAGCAGAGGCCGGCCGCAGGGCGGATCTCGAACAGAAGCTTCGTATGCTCGAAGTCGACCGTAAAGACCTGCAAGAGAAGCACAGCGATGCAACTAACCAGGTCTCTGGTTACGTCTCGTCACTGGCCACGCTCGAAGCTGCCATGGCCGCCTCTAATTCCAAGGCCTCTACGTTTGAACGACAGTTGGAAGAAGAGCGGCAGAACAAAGACGAACTGGAGCGGAAGCTCTCACAACTTCGAGGCGAACACGAGGAGCGTACGCAAGAACTTGAGAGCACGGCTAGACGACTGCGCGATGCTGAAGAGCTTGCGGAAACTCATGCTCAAGAAGCTAACACTCACCGCGAAGCACTAATGGTAGGCCTTGCCAAGATATCGAGACCTGACTCTGCTCCAGTGCGGGACACGACTTCCAATGAGCGAATCCAAGCTCTGCAGCTTGCTGCAGAGGATGCCAAGAAGCTTGCCAAGGCAAATGAGGACGCAGCTGAGGCGGCAGCACAGAAGTTGCGAGGCGCTGAAGAGCGAATTGCGGGGCTAGAAGCTTACCAAGAACAATCGAGTCGCGATGGTCTGGGTATTCGACGACAACTGCAAGCCGCACTGCGCGATCTACGAAACCATGAGACCGACAACCGTGATCTCCGCTCGCAGATTGAGAGCCATCAACGAGACGCTAGTGCTCTGTCTGTCCAACACAGCGCATTGAAAGATCTCCTTGGCGAACGAGGCGTCGACATGTCTAACGCTCGCCGCTCTCCGGGTTCTGACACCGGCTCGCGCAACGGCACTCCTGACCAAGCACGCTCGCGAGAACTAGAACAGCAACTACAAGCGAGCCAACGAGCACACGACGACACTAAGTCTATGTTCGAAGCACGAGAACAAGAAGCGGAAAAGGCGTACCGTGAAAGATTGGAGCAGTTGGAGAATGATTATCAGTCTCTGTTGACATATGTGAAGGGTACAGAGAAGATGTTGAAGAAGATGAAAGAAGAGCTTACGAAATACAAGTCTGCTAACCAACGATTGTCATCTGAACTTGAGGCTAGCCGAGACGGTAAGCGCAGTGCTGGGAGCAACAACACGGACGCTACCGAGTGGGCTAATGAGCGCGATGCAATGTCGAGTGCGATCTCGGAGATGAAGGCGCAGATGGCGGGTCAGATCAGCATGTTGGAAGCCAATATGGCATCGGTGAAGCAAGCCCTGGAGAGAGCGCAGGCTGAGAGGGATGAGCAGAAAGCCAGCCATGATGAGTTGTCGCGGTCAATTTCTCAGAGGGAGAAGGACCTTGCTGAACTCAAGTCTGAGAACTCGATGCTTGAAACTCGTGCTTTGGATGCGGAACACCGAGTCACGATGCTATTGGACCAGGTTGGAAGCTCAGTCACCAATTATCGACGAGCATCACAGATGCAGCCGCTCCCAGCGAATAGCAACCTGAATGGTGCGACAACAAATCTGAACCGGGCGATGAGTCCGAGTACGGCAACTGAGAGGTCTAGTCAAGCGGGAGATGAGGAGGATGGAAGAGGGTCGGTGGCACTCGACAATCTCGCTTCAGAGCTCGAGACGTTGAGATCGCAGTGGGAGAGCCAGTCGAGAAGTTATCGACTGAGCGACAGATTCGACTTCGAAAGGACACCGACAAGGGAAAGCCATAATGCGGCTGGAGGAAGCGGACTGAGTGAGAGTTTGGCAAAGTGGAGGAGGGAGGAGGACCAGACGCCGACGATGGAGAAGATGGATCAAATCAGTCATGGACCCGGAGGTATGGCTACACCGGCGGCGTCGGCGGCACCTCACAACCCCATGGAATATAGATGAAAAGGGAAGCGGGATATACAATTCAGCTTCTGTGGTGATTATCTTCACCATGCTGAAGCGGTGATGCATGATGAATGTTTGTAGTTCTATGGCAGATTTGGAGTCCTTCTGGCGGGAGCATTTAGGACCATTGCACAGGTAGTAATGTGTGTGGGGTAAAGATAATTGATATATGTTTGAGCCTGGTCGGTATCTATCTATGTTAATGTCGGTGGTAGCTCATTGGCCGGCTCGAGGAGAACAGGGCAATAATGGGTTTAATGGGTGGTTGGCTGAAGCTATGCCGCAAGTGGGTAGGCTCGGTCGATCAAGTGGGCTGCACGTGCAGGACGGACGAGGTTACCTGCGGCCTAGTACGTCAGGTTGGTGGTCGAAACACTTTTGGCTGCTTCACGTGGTGCCCGTTGTCCTGTCAGGAATGGCACGAATGAGCGCACACGGTGTACTACGCAAGGTCTGTCCTTGAATTCTGGTCCTCGCCTGCCCATCTTCGACCGCACCTCCCACTCCCGACTTCGCAGCACGGCACGAGCTCGTCCTATTGTGTGGCTGCCGGTGCACGCGTCTGGGCTCTGGGCTCGTGCGGGATGCGACTCGGATCAGATGAGGCGCAGCACGTAGGCACGTAGAGAGAAGTATGCCAGCCCTCAATGGCATGGTCAATGGCGACAGTCGACACGGCCAGGCGTCCCTAGGCCAGCCCAACGGCCACCTTGCTCACAACCTCTACGACGACGAAGACTACTTCACCAGGAACCGAGCACAACAACCCCGAGGTCGGACAGATCTGACTGCCCACTACAACGACCGCTTCGGCCACTATCCCCCAGCGACTGGCGACATCACTCGGCCAGTGGCATACCCAGACAGAAACGGCCATGGTCCACGGAAACCACCGGCCCTGCCTCGAACCAAGAGTGACATAGGTCCGCAAGATAGAAAAGGCGCCAGGGTAGAGCAAGAAGATCAGTCGCAGTCACAACAACAGCTGCGCCATGGCTGGGACAATGAGTATGCTTCCGCCGAATTCCTGGCCAGCCTCAACTCCAATTTCTACATTTACTTCACCGACAAGCGTCACGAGAACAATGGCACTCAGTCTAACCAAGCCTCCCACTTTCCGAGTCGAGACTGGCGTATGCGCGATCGTATGAAGACCGTCTCCGCTGCTCTTGCTATCTGCTTGAACATAGGCGTCGATCCACCGGATGTCATCAAGACCAACCCTACTGCCAAACTCGAAGCCTGGACCGACCCAACCGCGAACCTCGGCGGGAGTAAAGTCATGGAACAGATCGGGAAGAGACTGCAAGAACAGTATGAGAGTCTGAGTCTCAGGACACGTTATAAACAGTATCTAGATCCGAGCATCGAGGAGACCAAGAGATTCTGCGTCTCACTCAGGAGAAATGCAAGGGACGAGAGGGTGCTGTTTCACTACAACGGTCACGGCGTTCCTTTACCCACTGCTTCCGGCGAGCTCTGGGTCTTCAACAAGAACTACACCCAGTACATTCCCATCGGCATCTACGATCTGCAGAGCTGGCTGGCTGGACCGAGTCTGTTCGTTTACGATGTATCGCATGCTGGCAACATATTGCACAACTTCGAACACACAATGGAGAAGCACGAGAAGGAGAATGAAGAGCTGAAAGAGCGAGACCCCAACGCCCCACGCCAAAACTACAGCGATTGCATTCAGCTCGCTGCTTGCGAGAGAAATGAGATGCTACCTACCAATCCCGATCTACCAGCCGACTTGTTTACTTGCTGTCTCACTACCCCCATCGATATTGCCCTGCGCTGGTTCGTCCTACAGAATCCCCTCGGCTGCCCTGTCAGCATCGATGATGCTAAAATCCCTGTCCCGGGTAGACTGCAAGACAGGCGCAGTCCGCTGGGAGAGCTGAACTGGATCTTCACCGCCATCACAGATACTATCGCCTGGAACAGATTGCCTCGGAACCTGTTCAAGAAGTTGTTTCGCCAAGATCTTATGGTAGCTGCGCTTTTCAGAAACTTCCTACTTGCGGAGAGGATCATGAGAGCGAACCATTGCCGTCCAATATCCTCGCCAAAGCTACCAGACACGCATCAGCATGCACTGTGGCAGAGTTGGGACTTGGCCCTGGAGATGGTTATTCGCCAGATGCCCATGCTTACACGCCAGGAGAAGGGCGAGATACAATACGAATACCAGCACTCGGATTTCTTTGCCCAGCAGCTTACCGCTTTCGAGGTCTACCTCAACTCGGGGCCCAAAGAAGATGAAGAACCCAGCCAGCTACCAATCGTGCTACAAGTGCTTCTTAGTCAGGTCCACCGACTCCGCGCTCTGATACTCCTCAGCAAATTCCTCGATCTAGGTCCCTGGGCCGTCCACCTCGCGCTCAGTATCGGCATCTTCCCTTATGTGGTGAAGCTACTTCAAGCCGCCTCGATCGAGCTCAAGCCTGTCATGGTCTTCATCTGGGCTCGCATCATGGCAGTGGACTACACTGTGCAAAGTGACCTGTTGAAAGACAATGGAGTACAATACTTCATCAGTATTATGAGCCCCAACAGCGATATCCCGGTGGGCAATGCCAGTGAGCACCGTGCCATGTGCGCTTTTATCATTGCCACTTTCTGCAAGAACTACCCCCATGGCCAGACTGTCTGCCTAACGAGCGAGCTGATGAATTCATGCATCACGAACATGGCTGAGCCCGAAAATCCGCTTCTGAGACAGTGGTCAGCATTGTGTCTCAGCATGCTCTGGCGCGACTACAGTGAGGCCAAGTGGGCGGGCATCAGGGTTGGCGCCCATCTGAGAGTCACAGACTTGTGGTGTGACCCTGTCCCGGAAGTGAGAGCGTCCATGCTGCATGCGTTGACCAGTTTTCTCGGAATGCCAGATCTGACAGATCAGGTTGAGGCGATCGAAGAAGGCATTGCTCAATCGATGATCCTAATGACGAGTGATGGTAGCGCCCTAGTAAGGAAAGAGCTCGCCATCTTTTGGTCAGCCTTCGTCAAGAGGTACGAGAATAAATTCATAGTTGCTGCTTATGAGCAACTACTGGAGGAGAAGGACCGGCATCCGGATACTGGTGGAATGGTGAACGGGATCGACGGCGTTTCGAGCTCTTACTCGGCGAACACAATCTACGGGTCTGCTTGGGCGCAAGTGCTCATGCTGTCCGTGGACCCCCACCAGGAAGTAGCTTGGTTGGCGGCGGCTATCGTGGACTACATTCACGAAGCCATGATGTCCTCACCAATGGCTGAGCTCGCAACACACGTCATCGACGACCTGCTGAAGTCGTCGAGAAAGCAGCAAAGCGACTTGAAGAAAGTGCCATCGCTCGAGTCGATCAAGTCGTTGGCCGCTAGTCGACCAAGCACACCACCAGCACAATTGCAGAAGCAAGAGAGCTATCTCTCGCTAAGTATCAAACGCACAGCATCGTCCCTGCGAAACCTGGTGGGCGCTGGACCAAGCTCGACCAACCTTGTCGAGAAAGACACATCACCACAATCGAAGCTGCCAGCAAATACTCCTCGTGGCCGTCTCCCCGCAGAATGGTCTCGTCCACCAGATGCGAGCCAACCACAACACAGCCACTATCACTCCGCAACCCTACCACCATCTGCAGGCTCCACCCTCCACGATCAGTCTTCACGTCCGTCTCTGCCCCTTGAAAGTACATTGCTTCAATGGAGTACTGAGTATTTCCGCGAACCGCAGATGCGGCCTAACGACCCTGACGAGCCCGGCTCAGCAGACTACAACTCTCGACTATATCGGCGCACGCGCAATGAACGCATAATAGCTGACAACCAGCCACTGAAGTCAGTTGCTGCGTCCTCGAAATGGACAAGGCTAGAAGCGTTCCTCAACAATGGCACACAGCCCATGCGTATGACGTTCCATCAATTTGACTCTCACCTTGTTGTTTCTGATGACCGCGATACGATCAATGTCTGGGATTTCCAGCGGAATGAGATATTGAGCAGATTCAGTAACGGTAACCCTGAGGGTTCTAGGATAAATGACACGAAGTTCATGAATGAAGACGATAACCCCTTACTCATGGTCGGGTCCTCAGACGGGATATTGAAAGTGTACAGAAACTATGCGGATCGACAAGAGACCAATTGCGTGACTGCGTTTCGGGCACTCACCGAACTAGTACCCAGCAATAAGAATGCTGGGCTAGTTTTTGACTGGCAACAAGGTCAAGGCAAGGCTCTCGTGGCGGGCGATGTACGTGTCATCAAGGTCTGGAATGCAGCCACTGAAGTGTGCGTCAGCGACATCCCAGCCCGCTCCTCGTCCTGCGTCACGAGTCTCACATCTGATCAACTAGCCGGTCAGATCTTCACGGCAGGTTTCGGTGATGGTGTGGTTCGAGTCTTCGACCAAAGGCTCAATCCTCGCACGTCCATGGTGAAAGCCTGGCGTGAGCACAGGCAATGGGTCACCAATGTACATATGCAGCGAGGCGGTGTCCGCGAACTGATCTCGGGCTCAAGGAATGGAGAAGTCAAGCTTTGGGATATCCGCATGGACGACGCTATCACGACGATCCATGCTACGGGCGCTCCTGGACACGGACAATACCATCGAAGCACGCAGAATCCAGATGGCGGGTACTACGACAACGCGACGTCTAGAGTTCCAACACTCAGGAGTCTGAGTTTGCACGAGCACGCGCCAGTCTTCGCTGTTGGGACCGACAAGCACGAAGTGAGATCGTACAACACAAACGGCGATGCTCTAGGCGTATTCGAGCCGCTGAGCAGCGGTGTTTGGTCGAAGGCGGGAGGAGTTGCATCTGCTGCTGCTGGAGCAGTTGGCGCTGGTGGCTGGAAGAGGAACGCTATTGTAGCTACTGCTTACCATCCGCATAAAATGCTTCTTGCTGTTGCCGGGGTTGGCGATGGACATGTTAGTCTGGTGGGATACTAGACTTGGTCATGATACGGAGAGGCTGGTGCTTGGTGGGGGCGTTCAACAGAGGGGTTTGACGGAGGAGGACCTACGGCTACCTATAGCGCGCAATGGGCGTTTCCAGGGCAGCTTCGCTTCGTTCCGTGGTATTGGTTGAACCACATTCACATTGTACAACGAGTGCTCTTGTCGTGATCTTGCATCGCGTCTCAGCTGGGGACGAGTAATGGCACGGCACGCTCTCGAGAGGAGCTGTGACGTATGCCCTTCACGCCCGTCATGTATCATGATTCCCGTCGTTCTACCTACTTGCTCGATTGCGCTTGTGCTGTAGTCGCTTACTCTGAGTAACTTGATGGTGCCTCCACCTAGCTCTTTGGACCTTACTCGTTTGTATGTTGTTATACCAGTTCAGTTCAGTTCCATCCACTCCACTGATCGATCCGATCGACGTACTGTAACGAGCGATTCAGGCAACAAGTCAAGTTAGGCTTCACGTAATCAATTAATTAATCAATCAATCTAGATTTACAGTAGGTTCTCATATCGCTTACCGGTGGAGGCCCCTGTACTGTTTGTTCCTTGCCACACAGCACAGCACAGCGGATCGGGCGGTACAGTGCCCGTTCCGTTCGTTACCCTCGCCGACGCGCCCGACTGACGGCGAGCCCGGCTCCCGACACATCACGTCACGTCACGTCGGACTAAGTCACATAGGCAGCCATTAGTTACCGGACGGTCCTCTGCCGTACTACTGAGTAACTTACGTGCCACGAAAGGCGCGTCCGCAGACAGAGGACAGCACAGCACAGCCATATCCCGGCTCCCTCGCGAACGACGGACTCGAGGGGAGGGGAGCCGAAATGCTGTGGAGCGAGTATTACTGGAATTGGATGTGGATGTGGATGTTGCCGACGGTGGGATCCGGCGAGATGAGATGCTGCAAGATCTCTGCTCAGTTGTGCTTGTGCTTGTGCTTTTGTTTGCAGTAGCGCTTGGCTGGAATATGTGATCACTGTAGCCATTTTTTGCTGGTGATCAACTAAACTAGTATGCCATATAGTAACCTACAGCTAGCTAGCTAGGTATTAATCAAAACAACCACTCTTTCCTTGTGCGCCGTGCGGCACAGCCAATTGCGTCTCGCTGCGGTAGTAGTTTCAAGAATCACAAGTCATCCAAGTCTTCCTCTTGTCGTCCTTGCTCGTGTCGGCGTCCACCTCGCCTCCCGTATCCGCATCCGTATCCATATTCATATCGACGTCGACGTCGTGCTCTTGCTCTTGCCTGACACCCACGATACTCCGCCATCCATCCGGATCAAAAGATTGTCTTTGGCGACCCTGACCCCTTCGAGGCGTCCGTCTCGTTACACCAGCACTGAGCTCCTGCATCTCATCCTCACTCAGCGGCCGTTCTGCACCATGTATAGGTATTCGTCGGGGACTTTCGGCACGGGACGGAGAACCACGAAGAGGCAATATGTTTGCACTCTGGGGATTCCAACGATGGCTGTCATGAGCACTGCCACTGCCCCCATTGACGCCAACGGCATTGTTGTGCACTCTCATCTCCTGGACTTCACTCCTCAACAATTCAATCTGATTGACGAGCACGTTGTTCTGCAACGTCAAGTCAACAATTCGATTTTGCTGTCGTGCCACCATAGTGTTCAGCTCATTGCGGCTCGGCGGCGCACCGAGCTTCGTCATGAGACCGCGTCGTGGGGCTGGACCGGTGATGTATTCGTAGGAGTTCTGCTGCAGAGGTCCAAGTCCGCCGCCGCCGCCGCTGCCGTTGCTGGGTGTTGGCGTGAATGGGCGCTGTGAGGGCTGCGGTGAGGGTTCGGCTGAGGCGTAGTACCCTGAGGTGTCGTTTGTGCCGGTCGTTAGGGTGGACGGGGCTGGGGTAGGAGTGTCGCGGCCGTGATGGGCGAGAGGTGTGGTTGATGATGGTGTGGGTAGTGGCTCCGAGATCTTGAGTTTTGAGCCTGGGGAGGAGATAGAGAGTTTGGCGGCGTGTTTCGTTTTTGACCAGGTTCGCTTGAGTAGTGACTTCTTGAGGCTTTCGGGGGCGTTGTCTGTTTGACCTTTCGCGAGTTCCATGCTCTGGCTTGAGCTTCTGGGGTTGTTGTTGTTGTCACTGGGATGGCTGGTAGGATGCGACTCGTGCTCCAATTTGGTCGATATCGCCGGACTACCGCCGGGTGGACTGCTGATGGCAGCTCTAGCCTGCTCATACTCTGTGTCGTGAGGGTTCTGACGTTTCACACGCTTCTTCATCGAGTCCACCATATCCGCGGCTGAGAAGTGGCGCTTGTGTCCTTTCTTCTGAGCCTGCGCGTGATCTACGAGCGCTTCATTCTCTCCGCCCTGTAGACGGTTGTGGTTTGTGGTAGAGGATATTTGGCGTCTTCCTGTGGACGCATTCGCCTCAGCAGGGTACACTACAAGCGGGTGTGGTTAGCGGAGGCCGACTACCGAGGATACTTCTGCTTACCCATCATGTCGTTCCTTGTCGGCGCTCGAGGCAGAGCCGTGAGCGTGGGATCGCGAGGTAGAGGAGGAAACGGCTCTGTGTTTTGCTCACGCTGCCCAGCTGTGTTCGGCACCATCCTACTGAAATCAGCCGACATGGGTCTTAGTCGTTGTGACATTGTGGACATTCTGGTATTCCTCGCTGTTGATATCGATCTTCTTAGACCCGCACCTGATGCACCACGGTCGACACTTGCAGGTAGAGGAGGTAATGGGCTGTCGAGTTCCTCCTGTCTGATTATACGGTCAAAGTCTTCTTCTGAAACGAGGTGGGACTCGCGCTGGCGGTTCTCAAAGGGAAGGGTAAGTGACTCTGGTCGTGGCCGGAGGATAGATTTGTCCGGTGGTGGCATCGGTGATGTTGCAGGTTCCTGCTTAGGTGAAGGTCTAGAGGCTGTTGAGTCGTCTGAGTCAGAATCTGCATCTGAGCGCAGGCCACAGAGCGCGCCATAATGAGCAGCAACCTTCTTTTGGTCTTCTGGTCGCATTGTTAGGACGAAAGGCGAGATGGTGGACAATGTCTGAAGGATCACAGTATAAGGAAGTCCGAATTGGATGTCAGATGGTTGGTTGTCTTGTCTAGCAAGCTTGCAGCTGTTATCCTTGGAAGGGAATACATGCTTTGGACTGCAATTTCGCTCGCACCTTCACTTTATCACTAGCGCTAATTTCACTGTTAGTACTTGACGTACTTGATGTTTGGACGCATGGCCTCTGGCAAGTCCTCTTCTTTGACAATACCATTCTGGACACAGTCTCCCCAGAAGAACATAGCTCTTTCTTGCGCATACGCGAGATAATCAAAATCCTCCTCTTCCTCGTCCTTCTCACCTTCTTGATGTGCTTCTTCCTGCTCACGCCCTTCAGGTCTATCATGCTTGGCCTCCTCTTGTCTCTCCTTGACTTCTTCGTCAAGCGGATCAGACCACGGTTTCATAGCCGACTTGACTTTGTCTAGCATTGCTCCTGTTCTCGATTTCCTGGGCGCCTCATCAAGCTCTGGTACCTTAGCTTGCACAATGCCCCACGCGACCCACTGCGCAGAACATGCGATTCGCCATGCTCTTGTCTCCTGAAGCAACTGCTCAATCTCCTGCTCTTGATTCTTTTCTCTTGCTCGTTCTTCAGAGTCATAATCCACGCCTTGGCCACTTCCATGGGCTCGTGCATCAAGCATGAAGTCAGGAATATTGGTCTTGTCTCGAGCTTCAAGATTCGGCGTTGAAGAGACTGAACCAGCGAATTGCGGACGGTGCATGACGTACGCACGGACGAATCGATATTGTTCTTCAGGTTTCGGATACATGTTTACGTTGCACGCGAACGATCGCTCCGGGTGATGATAATTGTAGCACCACTCCGTGAAGTGATTGACAAACTCGTACCCTCGAGTGTTAGCATTCGCATATTCGAAGTCGATAACCACAAGTCGTTTGTGCTGATTCGTGGGCTCCTGTAGTGGCGACTTGTCCTCTGGTTGCAGCATCATAAGGTTACCGTACTGAGCGTCATTGTGAGCAAAGACTAGGCGTTCACGTACTCCAGACTCTCCTCCTGATCTCTCTATGAGTCTGGCCCGGTATTTCTCATATGCGTCTCGGAAAAACTTCCATTCCACACCACAGATCAGACCCTGTCGCGTATAGCGTGACTTGGCCGGTGCTTTCCCGCTCTGCTCCTCACGGACTTGCCGGTCCAAGAAAGTCATGACTTTTTCGACACGGTCAACCCACTTGTCCCAATTAGCGAACGTGAAGGCACCAGCGTTCCGCTCCGATTCAAGGAGGTCTATGCCATCGTGCAGTTCTCTGAATCTTTTTGCGATCGATTTGGAGGTAGAGCTGTCGCGAATGTCCTCTGGCTGGAGCGTCTTTGCATGGAGAAATTCTTCGAACCTACCATTATCGAAATAGCCTAGCAGTTTCGGACCAATGTTCTTAGCAGCAAGTCTTCGGAGAATGAGTAGCTCGTTATCACGATCGATGAGATGCTCGACATTTGGCCCATAAATTCGTAACAGAAGTTCTTTCGGCTGTTTCTTGATTGGAATGATGTTTCCCTGGTCATCACTTCTCTGCATGAGAGTGTAGTCCTTAGGCGGCTTTACCACATACACAGCGTTCGTTAAAGCGCCGCTGAGACGTTCGACCGTGATGGCGTTGCCATATTCAATGGGCAATCTTCGCCAACCTCGGAGACCAAGCGTATGGGTGAGACGCAGGATATCCTGTTTGAAAGTCTCCCAGTGCCCTTGTTCCTTTGACTTGTCTGCATCCTCTGTAGTTGTATCGGCGGCCCCGCCAGCGTACGACATGGTCTTCGTGTTGTCCAGCGAGGCTTCAATATGTGGCACGACTGCAACAGCATCTGCATTGTCGGTCTCGGAATTGTACGAACTCTTCTGACCTCTCATCAAAGTTCGGGCCAGGGAGCCGCGTCTGCCACCGATGTTCATAGATTTGCGACCAGCAGCACGCATCGTGCCTCCTAATGAGCTTCCAGCAAACTTGTTTAAGATGCGCTCCAATTGATCAAGAGACTGGTCGGCATCACGTTTACTTCCTTGGCCCTGGGCGTTGACATCGCCGCCGGCTTGACCATCAGAGCGTTTGCTTTTCTCTGATTGGAGCCATTGCATGACCTGGTTCAGCAACGCTTGATCGTCATCGTCGTCTGCTTGCTTAGTATTTTTCTCTGGACTCCCTTGGTTAAAGCTGGACATCTGCGCGGTCTTGGACTTGTCGGATGGCAGGCTTTTGAGTGACGGCCGTTCGCTTCGACCTGTCATTTTCCTGCCTGACATGCTTGCACGATGTAGCTTTGGGCTTTGGCCGACGAGTGTTGGTGACGGTTCATCGGTATAGCTGGGGGCTTCTATGGACTCAGGCTCATCGAAAAGCTTGACTTCTGAAATTACGGAATATCAGCGTTGGAACATTATGCTTGAGGCCAGAAGGTAGGTGAGGCAGGCAGATAAGTGCAACCACGTCAGATACTCCAGCAAGGCAGGAACGCGTCAGAGGGAAACAGGATTGGCACATCAAAGCACGATTCCTGAATTTGGCGTGCTTGACAATCGGCTCAATGGTGATGTTCAGTTTGAAATTCGTTCTCTGAGGCGCTCCAGACACATTCGTTTGGAAGGTACGTACCCTTTTCTGATGGTGTTGAGGTATCTGGCGCTTTGAAGCTGTTCGCTCGGTCCGACGCCCCTGCGACGCGTCTATCCGAAGCCGTAGACATGCTGGCGACTACGGGCTTCTTATTGTTCTCTGAATTTGATGAGAGCCAGCAAGCTGGACATCGTATTGTGCTACAGTTCCAGATCGCTCAAAAGTAGTGGCACGAGATCGACAACCAATCAATGTGGGCACATGCGTTTACCTCAACTCAAAAAGTTGGCTTTCCCTTTGCTGCAGTTGCGCACGTGTCAATTCCCGATCCGTGATTATTGCATGGGTCGATGCTTGCTTCTGCTGGACAAACCGGTTGGCTGTGCAGGCGGACGTTGCTGTAAACGGCTTGGAAATTGGTCTCATATTGCTCTAGTTTACTGGTGCTACTATCCACGACAATATAGAATTTGGTGCATAACCTGTGATATCACCCAAGCGCCTGTCCAAAAGCCTTGCTTGGACTTCGTTCATCGAGACCCTTGTTCATCCCGCCGTGGCTATGCATAAACATCGTTATAAATACAGAATAGCTTCTCACCTGTCCACACTCTTCTTGTGCGGCCGCTCATGATACACCTTCACCTTGCCTACATCCCTTGGGCTAACACTACCATTCGCATGCCCCGTTTCGTCTGGATCCTCGACCAAATCTGATAGTCCGAATGCATTATGTTCAACATCGTAACTGTGCATCAGACCTTCGCTTTCTCTGCCCGAATGTCGAATCCCGCCAGGACTGAACGTAAGACTACTACTCCGCCTGTGTGGGTCGAAGCTTCTCCTCGCCTGCATACTTCTCCGGGTCTGTAGGACTGTGACGCCATCTGTTGGAATTCCATCAAAGTCTGCCTCTTTGCCTGTGATCAGTCGATGGCCATCAGGATCAGCTCTCGATAAGTTCAGTAGGTAGACACCTGAAAAGATGACGAGGAAGCCGCAAAGAAGCGAAAGTGTGTTGACCGCATCGGTCGTGTTGAACCCCTTGAAGAGGATGAATGAGGCGCATAGTGTGGCTGTGGTGAACGTGACATAGTATAGTGGATTGACGATGGAGGTTGGAAATTGGCTCAGAGCCTTGTTGAGGTAATTCATCTGTGTCAAGATACATATTGTTGACACGATCATGAAGGCGTAGGTCGATGGGTGCGAGAATTGGTTGTTCCCCTTGAAGGTCAATTTTAGAGCAATTCCAAAGGCCTTGATGGACATGACCGATATCGACCCAGTAGTTGAGCAGACCGATATGTACACCAGCGGATTCTTCTTCCCGTAGACGGGTCCGAGTTTGTAGATCATAAGGAGGGTGATCGTGATGGCTACGGCGCAATAGAGGAGAAAGCCTGAGAAGGTGTTAGCTGTGTTTGTCTAGAGTTAGCCAATCATGCTGACCCGGCTGTATAGCGTAGTCAAGAATCTTGTCGACAGTCTCGACAGGCTCGTCTGGAGGCGCATGCAGCACAATGATGATAGCACCTAACAGGCATGTTGCGCAGCCTAGCTTTCCCAAGACGCCCAGCTGCTCATCGAGGAAATATGCACCGAGTACCGCTCCTATCAGCACAGACAGTGCACCCAATGGCGTGACAAGAATGGCTGGCGCAAATGCATATGCTGCAAAGTTCGCGATTTCCCCTAAGACCAGCGACACAATTCCTGCCCACCACAGCGGCGTTTTCAGGTAGGCGAATCCGTCTCCTTCGAAACCATGCTTTTCGGCTGCGTCGTTGAGACCTTTCTTTGTTATGATGAAGCTGGCGCCAATTCCTATTGTCGAGGTAATGGCCAGGGCCAGGCCTATGTATTTCTCTTCAATCTCAGGCATGTTTGGGCAACGCGAGGCCTGGGAGCCGCGCACTCCTCAGGTTGTACAGAAGTCGCAATGCTGTAGCGTAGTTTGTCGCAAGGCAGATCTATCCAGGTCCCTTCTTCTTCTTCTCACAATTGCTTGCTGTCTCGGGGCAGTTGGTACTCGTAAGCGCTGTCGGCAATAGGAAGACTCAGCTGCCGGGACTGTTGACCTTGAAGGAACCTGTGCTGATGTAAACGAGTGATGGAGCCAGTCGGCTACGATATCGCAGAGATTGTGGACGTGAGCGTTGTTGAATTCAGGCTTGATGAAAAGAGTCGAAACAGCCCTTTTCGTGAAACGTGTCCAGGGATGTGTCTGAGGCAAAAAGCGTCAGCTGCGGTACGGTACCAGGGACAGGCCGCGCAAGGATTCGAGAGGCGTTGAAACACGGTTATCGAGACGCGCAGTTCTGACGAATGATGGTGTGATGGGGCATGCCCTGAGCGCGATCGCATCCGCTTCGGCATGCCCACCACTCCACAATGAAAGCTTAGACACGAACTTCTCGACAAAGAGAGTCCTTTTCCTTCGACTGTGGTCAACGTGAACCCCTGACCCGTCCTCAAGCGCATCTGTGTGTAAGCAGCTCTGGGACTTTTATTCTGGCCGTTGTCATGCATCGATTCTACCAGCCTGGAAATGTCGTCTGACATCGACTCGCGAGGTTGATGCACCTGGCCCTCACCACAGCAGCCATAAATATGCATTATTGACATATTGCTACCGGTGTGGTGCACTTGAGGCACGTATGTCATTCTGCCAAAGACGTGTTATATACTTGCAAAGATTATCGAGCCTGCCGTCGCGTACTGCTGCATTCGCACAACTGCAGTTGGAATCATGAGCCTCACAACGACCACACTCTATGTTGACCTCTAAGAGGTCGCCATCACCACTCGACTGTCCACACGATCTATACACAGTTGATGCCAAGCGGGTAAAGGTCGTGGACTGTCTCTTGGTGCTGATGCAGGACCCGTAGTCATCGCATTGCATTGGAGTATTGTCCCGACCACCCACTCGCGCGAACGTCGAGCGCCGACATAATATAGTAGGATAGGGTACAACTGTGCGCGCAATTCTCAAATTCTGTGAAGAATGAATGGTTTGTTGTGCTCGTTGATCTTAATGCTGGACGCGTCTATGCTATGTTCTTCTACGTGGTTCGTCGTGCATGTCAGCCCGCCCTCGTCGGTACTGCTAGCGAAATGGCATCATAGTGTTGTTCCTGGTTATATATGGAGATTGTACATTCTGTGGAGTATTCGCTGTTGATCTGTCCATGCTGACGCTGGAACCGTTGACAAGCGTTTACGAGATCTAGTTCTATACCTCAAAAACATCCTCTCCAACTTTCGCCCTCACCATCTGTACCCACCGTCTAACATCATGTTCCACACTTTCGTCATCATCCTCTAGCATCTCGTTGACATACACCATGATCTCACCCACGCTCCCACCTCCACCTCTTGCGCCCTCGCCTTCTCCGGCGCCGATCCCGATCACGTTCGATGTGAATTCATCGCCTAGCTCTTTGTCCTCGGTCAGCGCAATGAGCGCTCGTATTGATGCGCCCCGGACGTGTGCTGAGGGTGTGGATTTGAGCTGGACGAGGTGATGCGTTAGTGTTGTGTGGGTGGATGGACTATCCATTGTGCTGGTGGCGAGGGAGAGGATTGTGGGGATTATGTGGCTGGTGATAATGGGCCGCGTTGATTTTGAGGCGGCAAGGGTGAGGCTCGAGATGAGTGGTTGGGCAATTGAGTCGAAATGGGAGGGAGCGGCGAAGAAGGAGTCTTGGTCGTGGGATGTGATTGTGCGGAAGAGGGTGAGGGTGTTGAGGAGTAACAGTAAAGGTTGTTTGGAGGTCTTGTCTCCTGCGGTACTGTCCTTGAGAATAGACGAGATTGGTTTGAGAAGGTAACTGGCGTATGAGGTCACGATGGCCTTGAGTGTGTCAAAGAAGTGGGCGAGAAGGTCGAAAAGGACGATTCGACGAGGATTGCTCTCTGCCCAGTCTACCCATAATTCGAAGATTGGTCGGAAGGTTGTGTCGTTGACCTTGTAGACGAATTTGATGCTCGCCTCTTTCAGTCCTTTCATGATCTGGTTCTCTGCTTCACTGTCCTCCGAGCTTGTACTGTCAGTATTCAGGTTGCTAGCTTCGCGATCCAAGATCGCTAGGAAGAGCTCAGATACTGAAGCCGCTTGCTTGATGATGGCTGACTTGGGAGCACCTTCCAGAGCAGTGGATAGAAGTGTCAGCAACGCGGCAGTTGTTGCATATTTGTCTTCGCGTGACCTTCGAAATTCGAGCTCTCCTATTGTGTCAATCTCCGTTAACTCGGAATCATCGAGCCCGATCAGCACCCTCTTAGATGATACGATGAGGACTTCGAGGTCGACCTTGCGCGCTATAATCCTAATAAGTTGTTCAAGGTCCGTAGAAGTGTCATCGTTCACACTGCGAGACTGACTTGCGAACACATGTTCTAGCACTTGTGCAAGCTCTTCTTCTGAGATGACAAAGGCTGCATGGGAGAAAATCGCTGAAAGCAAAGCGCAAGTAGCCGTCCATAGCTGGGCAGAGAAGTCCTCCCTCTTGTAGTTGACCGCAAGTACATGCAACAACCTGGCCATGAGCTCGGGCACTACCGGTACAGCACCTCCTTTGATGGCTTCGAACATACCTGCTAACGTCAGAAGTGCGGCTGTCAACCACTTCTCGGTTGATGAAGTGGGGTCCAACACTCCGGTTATTGTATGTGCCACTTCCATCACAGTTTCAGGACTCTTGCGACCATACTTGTCGACAATTCGATCAAGGCATGCCATACTGGAGAACTGCAGGGCAGAAACGTTCGAGGATGTTACGTACTGCTCAAGCTTTTTAAGAAGCTGGAAAGCTAAATCTTGGCTTCTGCTAGTCTTGGTATGCTTGCGCTCGATTTGGACGGCCAGTACTCGAATTGCTTGTGGGCGAAGCTCAGCGTCGTCCATTTCGTCTAGTCTCGGCAATACAATCTCAATCAGATCTGCGAGCGTTGGAAGGCGTAAGATATGATCGAGGCCCTGCTTGGCCAGTGCAGAGACTTCGGTGCTTGTGGCCCTTGTATTACGGATAGTGGTAAGTGTGCTTTCCAAAGCGCTTTGCATGTCGGATCGAACCACATTAGCCTCGGCTGTATCACCCTTTGAAAGTCTACCAACGACGGAAGCAAGATTGGAACTCTTTAGTGTAGTCGTGGCAGCAAAGAGGACAGACTGAGCATATTGAGACTTCTCGGCGACCGTAGTAGAGCGTTCCGTGTTGAAGATAACTGATGCCAGCTTTGACGAAGCAGTTAGCACATCCACAGCAATATAGAGTAACTGCCTGTAGATCTGCAGCTGAGTAGAGGCTGACAAGATGCCTACAAGTTCCTGGATAAATGTACCAAACGAGTTCTCGCTCCGTTGCTGGTGAGCCAGTAACGCAACAAGCATGTAGCCGTATTCGTTAGCTTTGACGCAGAACAGAAGCTTTTGATAAAATGCGACTCGGCGATGCCGTGGGATGTGGTCGTAGGCTGATGTAAAGCTAGCGAGCATACTTGCCATTGAGGTTTGGTAGCTTTGCTGGTTCTTGCCCTTCCGCAGGTTCTCCAAAAGAGCAGGGACGATCTTATCGATAGCTTCGTTTATGACATTGACTGAGTGATCATCGTCCTTAGACAACATGTTGTGGCCGATGAACGTGAATATTGGCATGACATTGTGGACCATTCGATCCGGTACGATAGTGGATAACGATGCCAGCACAAGAAGGGACGCGTTCTGAACCTGAGGATTGTCGGCATTCCTTAAGCATTCCGTGACAAGTTCTGGTTTGACACCAGTAAGATCGATAGTCTTGCCCCTGGGATTGCCGGCCCCAATCATGGCATGAATGCTGCCCAGACACAGGTTGAGATGGTATGGCGAATTTACGCGATTCTGTTGTAGCTGCCTCAGAGTTGCCAGCATTTCGAACATCGCACCGACAAGTTCTGGCTTGAGTTCAGGAGAGTTGTCTTCGATGAGCTCAAGAGCTAGCCCAATCTTGGCGGTAGCATCACCTAGTGCCTTGACCGCATCCGTACGCGAGAAGGATGTGCCTGACGAGGATCTCTTTCGACGCTTCGCTGGTGGAACTTTGACATCTGAAGTGCCGGCCTGAGAAGTTTGCAGAATATTTGCTAGCACTTCTGAAGGTAGATCGACAGAGCGCAAGACGTCCTGAGCGCCAACAGCAAGACTTTCGTCAACTGAAAATGCTGAATCAAACAGAACTTCTGCTGCTGAAAACTGCTCCTCAACAGTCCACATTCGGAAATCCTTACGCACGTAGTTGAAAAGAGCATCTGTCAATCCACCTCGACGTTTTGAATCTGCGGAAACTGTAGATTCCGCAAGCTGTGCGAGGTAATGCTTATCACGTAGGTCTGCTAACCCTATTACCGAGGCATCGACTTCACCAGCATCCATGCCACCCTCTTCGGCCAGCTTGATGGCTTCAGTCTCCGTCAACTGCGTCCACTCTTGCAACATCGGCTGCAGTACCTTCCGCTTAGACTTGCCGCCGACTTTCTCGACGTCGCTCAGCATAGACAGGATAATGACTTTGATTCTGACCAACGGTGTGGCGAGCGCGTGTTGCGTCAACAGTAAGAAGAGCGCCTGGCTATGACCCTTTCTGGATTCTTGCTTGCTCTGAGGCTGAAGGGCGCTTCTTATGGCTTTTGTGGCATATGTCGGATCTAGCATGCATTCCTCCAGAACAGGAGTGACCACATCTGCGATGAGGGATGCAACTTGCTGATGTTGTAGGTCGGCGATGTATCTCAAACCTGCAGCATTATACAGGTCATTCTGATCACTGGCGGAACGGGCTTGGGAGCTGTTTGAGAGGCGAGCTTGTACAACGTTAAGCAAATCTGCAGCGCCTCCTCGCACCGCTTTAGCATCTGATAAAAGTGCAAGTGCATACGGTACAAAATATTGCACATAGCAGCTAGGTTTGATCTGTATGCTCTGCGCAAGTAGACGTAGAGCTCTCGATCGCGCCTGTGTAGAGAATTTTGTGCATGCGAATCTGAGCAAAAAGCTGTGCCACAAGAGCTCCTGAGCAGAGACCGAAGACCAAATTGGCAAGCTCGAAAAAGCTTCTCTCTTTTCCGGGTCTAGCGCACAAGCGTCAAAAGCGGCGGCAAGTTGGGTGAAAGTCTTTGAGCTGTTAATGGCTAGGCAGGACGGCTGGCCCTCCCAGGAAGACGGCAGAGCGTCCAAAGCGTTGTCTGAAGCCCTGGCTATGGCAGGAACATCTGTCATTTCTACATCCGTACCGTGAGTCTCTGTTGGTGGTTCGGGTAAGGTGATAGTCATCCCAATTAAGCCTTCTAGCGTTGCTGGGTCGTGCTGTTCATATGCTGCAGCTTCGGAGATAGCAACGGAAAGCGCCGGGTTCTCGTTCATCTTTTGTAGTGATGCAATGAGTCGGGCTCGCGTTTCCCTGTTGGCCTCAGTGTCGGCATTGAGGGTGATTGCCTTGGTGACCACAGGTCGCACCACTTCGCTAAGCGTCGAGTCCGGGTATAGCTCTCGAACTAACTCTATTACCAACTCTGAGAAAACAGCCAGCTTGTGAGCATTTTTCCGTCGAATGTGGGACATGGCGGAGGCGGTGAGGGAAAGAAGAAAGGGCTGGCAGGAATAGTGTGGGGTGAGCGAACGAACGACGGAGGCGAAAGCCTCGAGACTGGCCAAGACATCCAACACTTTCTTCGGCACAGTGGCAATGGTTTTGTGCATGGTCAGGACGTTCATGGTGATTATAGCGGCCGAAGCGTCATGGTCCACTTTCTGCAGCGATTGTGCTACAGCCAGAAGCAGCGAATCGAGGACATTGTCACCGGGCTCAACCTTGGCTGCTAGCATGATAGATATGGTATAGCAGGTAGTGATCAGATCTGTCGAACCGGTAATGTCGTAGGCTTCGCTGAGGAGGCTTAGGACTTTGTGTAGCAGATCGTCCACACGTTGAGCTTGCACCTCTTTCCGGCCGCTTCTTGTCTGCACAATCCGGTTCGAAACAGCCTCCACGACGATGCCGGACCAAAACTTGATCAGTGTCGAGTTACTCAGACCCTGACGGCAGGAGTCGAGCGTGTAGGAGTTCATGCTGGTGAAGAAGGCGTCGTTATTCGAAGCTGCGAAAGCCACGGCATGTCTGGGAACATGCCAGGTTGTCTTCAGATATGGCCGAACGAACTTCCACTGGCCAAGGACTTTGTCATTCGGAACTATGCTCAGGACATTGGCCCATACAGGCAGCTCATGATATGGCAGAAGGGTATGGAGGAGGTGGTCGACGTTGTAGACATGCACTCGAAATCTTCTCACCAGCCACTCCAGAGCCTTGAGGGCAGGCTTGAGCAAAATCTTGCCCCCTAGCAGTGTAAGACAGTGCTTCAAAACGAGATCGAGGGCCTCATTGTCGGATCTGGTCATCTGTTCGCGATCTTGATCCTTTGCCTGGTCGGAAAAGAGATTGCGGTCGAAGTCGTGGAATCGTTGATCGAGCTGACACAATTCGCGGAAGCCTTCGTTGCAGATATTATAGATTGTGCCGAAGTCCTGCTTCACGGCGACGTCTCTTTCGAAGAGCAGCGACTCTGCATGGGCATTTCGGCGTGCTTTCAGATCGAGCTCGTGGCTGGAATTCTTCGCGATTGCCTGCAACTGCGAGGCGAAGGCCGAGGCCATACTGTTGTACTCGCACAGTGGAAGGAACAATAGGAGGGGTGTGAAGTTCTCATACGCTCTGTTCCGTCATGCTTGTTCCCTAGCGTCCGCTGCTGCTGACCCTCCTGGTGTTATCAGTCTTCGCACCCTCCGAGCGCAACCTCCTCGAAGCACGACTTTTTTCTCCGCACCGTGCTCATTCCTCCAGAGTTTTGCCGAACCTATTACACCGATCATGCCTTGGAGCCTGATTACCTCGACTGCGGAGGCAGGCACGTGGCACTGGCAGGTCGAGCATCGAGCCTGCACTTTCCACTTTAGGCATAGATCGAGTCAAAGCTTTCTGTGGGCTGAAATCACCCCTGGCATAGGATGAACAATCAGGAACTTCCCGTCGCGTTCGTGCAACGTTGAAATTCGCTGCGCATCGTTGTTCCAGTCGTGATGCAGCCTCATACCGCTCAACCCGCATCGCCATATACCAGCCACGACAATCCACCTGTACCACTATTGTCGGCCTCCAAACGTCCCCGCCTACACACTGACCTCGACGCTCACCCTCATGAATCCAAACGGATCAAGTCCGCGCCCGAGGAGCCCGAGCTGTACAGCGACAATGTGCGGAAAAAGCTGGCCGCCACCAGCCGCACAGGTCAGGCTTGTGATCGCTGCAAGGAGAGGAAGATGAAATGTGATCCGGATCCCGTGGCCTGTCAACCATGCCGCTCCAAGACCTTGAGATGCTATACCACCGACCGTGTCACTGGCCAGTCAAGAGAACGAGGACAGTCCGACCGTACAGAAAGCGAAATCTCTTGTCTGAGAGGCCAGCTGTCACGATACGAGCGAAGATATGGTCCATTGTCTGGCGGTACACCTGGCGAGATACCTTCAACCCCATACCCCGCGCCCCCCTTTCGCTCTCGAGACCGACCTTCGACATATCTGAGTCTATGTCCCGACGGCGATCCCAGGCCAAGTATCACTACTGATATACCGAGCTCGCGGTACATTGGTTGGCCAACTCCCGACATCCATGGCACCATTCATGACGGTCCTGTCAATGGTACGAGAGTAGACATCTTAGACTATGGCATCATGGACAGTGGTGATTTCGAGTGCGATATCATGCGCGATCCAGACCAGCCCAATGGTGACCACTTCAACTTCTCTACCTATTCAGTGCTTCGAACCATTCATCAACGCCAGAGGATCCACCAGCACCACTTACAGCTTCCGCCAAAGCAGGACACGCTCGAATCCGCCGACATTTTTCTGACTGCCATGTGGGGTTTCATCCCTATAGTACACAAAGAGAGCTTCTTTGCCCTCATACATCGTCTCTATGACACACCACAGAACGTCTCTTTACCTGAGCAGATTCAAGTTGTCCAGATGCTTGCTATTGTGAATCACCAGACTGCTATCAGAAATCATACCCAAGCTATTAAGATGGAAGACTCGTATCGTTATTTCCACTATGCCCTGGGCTCTTATCCCTATCTCATGGAAGAAAGCAGTCTGCCGGCAATGCAGGCCTTGGCCATGATTCTAACGCAATTTCGCATTTTGCCAAAGCCTGGTCATACCTGGACACTTGCGCAAGAGATGTTGATAAGGTGCATTGATTTGAATTACCACCGCGATCCTGACATGATCGATCTGCCCACAGGAGAAACTTCCGCGTTGGCGAAAGAGTTGAGGAAAAGGGTTTTCCATTCCATCCTTGGAATTTGTGTGACTACTGGCTGCCGTCTCGGCCGACCGGCTCCTTGGCAATTCGTCCACTGGGATGTTCCTTTGCCGCTGGCCATCAAAGACTCGGAGATCTCGGTAGCTGGTCTTCAGCCTCGGCGCTCCGGAAACTGCGACTACTGGCAGTGTCTTCATCTAGCCAAACTGCTGCCACTGTACGCAGAGCTGCACAATTATGTCCTTACTGTCCGAAGAAGCCCCGCAGACTACGTGAAGATTGTCGACGCCTTGCACACTAAGATAGACGCCTGGAGGGCTGACTGGGATACGTGTTTGCAAAACGAGGACAGAACCAAGCCACACATAATCATTCCAACCCTGCTGATCGACTCGTGGGCTGCAGAGTTCTTGCTGAACCTGCATCATCCAAACGTCTGCACAGCTCGTACGCAAGATGTGCTCGAAAAGAATCTCGATGTTTGTCATAAAGCGGCAAAGCGATTATTGAGTAACTTTCACACGCTGTCGAAGCAATACAAGGCTGCTGACTTCAGCTGGAATAGCGTTGTTGCTTATACGCTGGGCTTCGGGTTGACCCTGCACATCTTCCGGAAACGAACCAATCACATTACACAAGAACAATTCAACGCAACGAAGAATGAACTTGCAGGCTGGATGTCACTGATGGCTTATGCCGACCTTGTGCTCCGAACGAAAAACCGACTGCAGAATTATTTCAGACCTCTGGTGGAGACTGTGCAGCAACACGTTCAGGTCCTTATCGTCAATGAATCACATACGGATCGAGCTGCAACGCAGCTACTCGTGAGTCACGCCCACCACGAATTCAACAGGTCAAGCTCAATCGTCAAACAAGAGTCGAGTCCTCATCCGGTGCCTGGTTTAAGACACATCCAAGAGCGATCAACTACGCCCAATGGTGTCACGCAGCCACCATCGCACACATCGCAGCATTCGTACGGCCTTGCTCCCTATCAAAATAGCCAGCCCCCGCTGCCGCCCGGTTCCTATGGCATATACAGTCCACCTGTCATGCCCCACCCCAACCTTCCCACCTCGCTTGCGCCGCTGCTTAATGAGCCTCGTGGCAGTATGTCCCAATACCAAAGCTCTTTATCCCAGATGCAGGATCCGGTGATGACGTTCTCGCCCCATCTCTACACCGATTCCTCGGCGCAATGGCCGTTCTTTCCCCTCGGCGCTACATACAGCTGAGGCCAGACCAAGCCTGCGACGGGTGTTCGAATATTGTGGGGATGTAGTGCTACCTACTCGACATTATTGTAGGATTATGTATATAATATGTGCCTCAGGCAGCTGCCGTTCTAATGTACCACTAGACTTCTTTCAACGTCTCTTCGGCGGGGCGCCAGCATGCAGAACCTCTAAAGATGCTTATTTTAACCCTAAGCCAGGCCATTGATCTCCAGACAACTCGGACCCTCTTACGCGATAGATGCAAGAACGAGAGGGAGATAATCTTTTCGAGGTCCCGGCCAAAGACTGTGATCAGGATGTCACTGGCCTCCTTCCTTGTGGGCCTAGAGGATCTCGTGGATTTGCCCCACTATTTTGCCGTGTAGGGACCAAGAGAGATGAGTGCAAATGCCTTCCGTCTCAGAAACATTTGGAATCAGTACAAGGTGCTAAACACTACTGCAAGCCCACCACTCCAAAGCATGTCCCACCCTTGGGGGTCAATGACCTCATGCACTGTTTTTCGAAAATCCGAGTGTATCAAGCCGGCAAACTTGAAGAGGGCTCTGAACCACGTACCCAAACGCTTGTCAGAAAGTCGAGCCTTAACCGGCCGCACACACTGCGGACAGTGAGTGCACCGTCGAAAGATCACGCTTCTCTACCATCTTCTAGGTGGATTTCAGGTTCTTCGATCATGTACAATGAATTTAGTCAGCACATCACTTCTCACTTTCGCCATATAAAATACGGAAAATCAAACTACCTGGTCAGCACCGTTGTCGATACCGGTTCTTGTCTCCCCTGATCAGTCAGTCATGAGGATTGAGCATGCTGGCACTTGTGTATTCAGGCAAGGGTCGCATTTCGCTGGAGGGAACAGTGATCACCACTCTCGAGACAGTCTCACCAGATCTCGAGGTCTCAGCAGGGGCCACCTAAATATTCTAGTATTGTCTCGATCTAGATCTTTCCTAAGCGCTGTGTCTAACTCACTACACATTCGCTCCGCGTCTACGTACTAGTTACCTCGAGCCGAGGGGTACCAACTTGCCTTGCGTCGTATCCTTGCCCAGTCCTGTGCCGACTCATCGTTCTTCCTGTGAACAGGCCACTGCGCGATACGTTTTTATGGTCGATAGTGGTCGAGTCATTTTGAACATAGCACATTCAGGAAACGGAGCTGTAGCGTGATGATCGATCCAGCGTTCCCTCAACTGAACCTGCGGCGGTAGTGTTCCACCCCTACCAAATGCAGAAGACGGAGAAGGAGATCTCACGCTTTTCACGATCATGCTATGCGCACGTCAAACGGCCCGTCTGCACTGCCGACGAACCCAAGCGAGGAGGAAGAAGGCCCTCGGCGTATCCAGAGCCAAACGCATGGTCTCCGCTAGATCCGGTGCCAAGTATATGCCAAGCTGACAAGAGCGCCAAGATCATCTCTGTCGCATTGGGGAATTACAGAGCGGCCGTAACGTCCCGAAGCTTGGTGGAACCAGACGTAACGTTAGGGCACAGAGGGAGAGCAATAGATAGTATTCGTGGTAGTGGTATCGAAGTAGCTACCTAGGTAGTGTAGAATATACGAGGTCTTGAGATGACGAAGTGGGCCGTAACTGCCCCAACAACGTGCCTGGGGATCCAGCTCCGCCCCAACAGAGGCGATCGTCATACTGTCCGCTTTATGCGGTATACGCAGATCTCATTTTCCCGGACTGCTCTCGGCAGGCGTCGTTTACCTCGTGTTATTCACGATGTTGAATGGTTGTAAAAGGCTGAGCAGGAAAATGATCATCACTGCGAGTCAATCATGTCAGGTAACATAACAACAAGGGCCACGTAAGAAATGACACCAGGCTAGAGGAACCTTTTGTTACGACGAAGTTTATATAGACCTCCTCTGTTCGCTGGCCAAAGCACCTCTTCTCACGCACAAAAGCTCTTCTTTCTAAGATCTCTTTTAACTGTTTTTCGCGCCTCAGTTATTTCGCAATGAAGCTCACCTACATTTTCCTCGTCGTTTCTACCTCAGTCGTTGCAGTTCTCGGGTCCTGTCCTGACCCATCGAGATCATACCAGTACAGCTGGACTGGTGGTGGCTGCAGACTGTGGTCGTCGTTAGGAAGTTGGAACAATAACGATTGTCGAGAAACTTGCATAGAGCAGGGTAGGAACAATCGCTGTTGTGCGGGTTTAACATCATCTGTTGAGCCTAGTGGATGCATCCTGGGACACAGTATCTGCCGCTGCACCTGTCAGCGGTTCTAAGACATGTCATGGCAGACAAGTACCTGGGTTGGCTTTCCCGTTAGGAACAGTCTTGACAGGTATGCTTACCTTTCCACGTGGCGTCATCCTTTGCCCCATCCTGTTACCCATAAACTGAGCAAAGCAGTGCACCGGTCTTTCAAGTATCGAAATCCGACCACCATAAGTGTCGAACGTGTTTGGTTGGTATCAGCGGAGCTCCCCAATGCGGATGGTCTTCATCAGGACAACGTACAACCCGGTCGACAACAATTTGTCGTCGAGCTTGAGCATTCTCCATACAGATGGTGCTTCAGGCACCGACAACGCAGGACTATTGATAGGTAACTAAAACAATGTTTGAACCAAGCCAGGAGCTTGAGATATCGGCTTATGTCCTTGGCCTTAGCTGCCTCGACAATGTCAAATTCTGATCTGCGTGAACCTGCCTTGAATGACTGGCTTCTCTAAAAGACTATGAAGCCGACGGCGTCCTTCTCCTAGCGACGACAACTCTGAGCAGCCCGTCCTCCACTTCCCACTTCAGTCCGCCTGTGCTTCCAACGCCCGATGCAGCGTCGGGGCCCGTAAAGGCGTCTTCTGGAAGCGTGAAGCTCCTTCGCCAGCGACCCATGTGTCTTTCCTTGACAAGATAGCATATATCATCCCGAGATGACACCCGAGAAAGCTCGCCACCATATTCTTCACCATTTTCTTTGTCTTCTACCTGGCTGACCTTTTCTCTCGTTGTCGCGGCCACTAATGGACCGCCCGTCTCACTCTCGGGAACGTCCACGGCGATAATCAGAGATCTCGGACTCATCCACTCGACGGTACACCTGTCTCGGTCGTCTGTGCGCAGACCTGGGGCCTCAATCTCAATGATATACGCATTCTGCACGGCGATGACGTTGGCATGTGCTAGATGCGACCAAGTCGTAGGGCCCTGGGTTGGATGACCTTGAGTAAAGTATTGAACTGGGGAGGGGATTGTTGGGAAACCCCAATGCCAGTGATGGTGTGGTTCCTGTCTCGATGTTTTATCATTGTTGGCTTGTTTGGCACTTAGTGTTTTCGCCATGATCGGATCATCGGCCCCAGTAGGAGCAGAAGCGGTCTTGGAGTGACCGAATGGGTTGTAAGCCTTGATCATGGAAAGATCGATATGGGGATGCCAGTGGATGAGATGTGACCATCTCGTAGTGTCGTTAGCATTCCTCCCTACCCCAGGTGGCATTTGGTCCGCACTAATGATGTTTCCGTTAGACATATCGTCAAATGTTGCTACTAGCTTCTAGTATGGGAGTCAGCGGTCAGTTATCGTTAGCCTTGGGAAATATGTATTGGTAAAGGCTCAGGGCGACTGCGTGAGCACACCTAGATTTATAGTCATTGGTCTCCTACCGTCAATATGCCTTGACCAAGCAGACAGACCAGTGCGCTGGAAGAGTAGTACAGACAGCTTCATGGACTGCTGCAGACCTGATGATGTGACAGCGTGCATAGCAAAAATCACAACGTCACGCCACGATGGGTGACTTTTGTGCGTCGTACAGTCACATGGAGCGAACTGCAAGCTCGCGCAGCAGTATCTCGTAGTACTAGTCACCAGCTGAGGTAATGAAGAGCTTTACAGCAAATACGAAGCCGAAGCACGGTGACGATGCTCGGGTGGCACCACCCAACTTACTGTTTAAAGTGTTCAGGACAGAGCGACTGACAGCTGCGAACCTTATTTGACACAACCAAGTTAGCGAATCATGAAACGTATACAGTGTAGTATTTTCGGATCGATGGTACTATGAGAGAACGACAAACGGTCGGTACTGATTAGAAACGCTGGCTTGCGAGCCAGTCTAACTCCGGTCCCCCTCTTCCGGCCAACATCATTGTTCTTTACTCCAATAATGCAGCGGAATCTGCATCAATGGTTTCTCCCATTGTGTGCAGAAATGCAGTTTTCGAACACCCAAGCTAAAGTTGTAAATTGAAGAGTGACTCGTGAACCGAACTTCGTGGTTATCAGTACCCGCCTTGTCTCGCGCTTTTCGCTGTCATTCCGCTCTACGACAAGGCGTGGTATGATCGTTCATGTGGTGCAGTACCTGCGAATTCTCACACCACAAATTGGAACTGCATGGAGTTGTTGGTGGCGTGCTGTCAAGAAGTCAGTCATGACACCTGAGACACGTTGCTGACCTGATTGTATAGTAGTATAGCATAATGAGCTACCAGAATCACATAGCCATAAATGGTCGAGTGCGGCCTGGCATGTCTCGCAAGAAAATATGACAAATACTAGGAGCGATACACGCTTCACAGCATTCGGTCCTCGACAATGGCACCTCCTATTCAGACAAGCATACTACTCCTTGTGCGAAAGCCAGGTGGAAAGACAAATTCGAATACGTCTTCGCACGTGCTTGGGGACCTCACCCCACCAATAGCGTCTTTCTCTATTGTTATGAGCGGTCTCATTCTTGTCTTTCTGTAAGGATCCTATATTCTGATGTTTCAAGTCTCTTACTAAAGACCTAGAACTAGTCTGTATCTATGCTCCTGGATCTGCCAATCACGCCCTTCTGGAGCCTTGGTTGACGCCTCCCTAGACGCTATACCACAACGCGAAAGCCGGGAGGCAATCAAGAAACGGTTCGGATCCCTGAATGCTGCCTCTCCTAGTCAAAGTTTTGAGCATTGGGAAAGAGGTCGTGACTAAGTAGATCAATGTAGACCAAACATATTCCCCTATCGATGATATCTGGTGTGTCTCATATTTCTCTATGGACTGTTAAACACTGACGAACACCTTCTCAAGTGCTATCTGTCTCGAGTCATTCGAAGATACAGACAAGATCAGACAAGCGCTATGCAACCATTTATTTTATATAAAATGCCTAGATGCGTGGTTTGGGAAGCAGTATGAAAATTGCCCCGTATGCAGAGCTCCACTTCTTAAGGCGGTTGCCGAAGGAGTAGCTGTTATAATGGCGTGACTATTATGGGGCCAAGAGTCAAGGCGAGAGTAGCATGGCCAGACATGACAGAAATAAAAGAAGACCAAGTATGCCTTGTCAATCAATCTAGCCTCTATATGCACCGCTTTCTCCTCTTCGCCTAGGCAGTTTGGGTGTAGGCTTCTGTCGTATGGCTCCTATTCTGCACCTCGCAGGCGACCAACAAAGGCAAGTGAGGCCACAAGCAGCATATCACAGATGCGGGAAGGCTGTCCAATACGTCATTGGCGGCTCTTCATCCGCCTCGGCCTCCCGTCTCCTGTCGGTGGCGTGATGTCTATCTCCAGCCGTGCTGCCTCTCGTGACACTCATACTTTTGTATCAGCTGAGGAACTGCAACGTCCGCGGACACCGCTGAAAATACAAAATTGTCAGATCGATGTGATTTATAGAAGGCTGTCCCGTACGGGTAGCTCCGTAGGTTTGGTATGAAAAAGTCTATCCACATCCAAGACGTGCGACACACTTGCATTGAGTTATCTCAAGGTCTGACTTGAAGCGACTACATACTATAGGCTTGGCAAACAAAGCATACTACGATGGTTTGCGCTCGAGCAATCTTGCAAGTACTGCGGCCAAGCAGAGCCGTCTCCTTACGTCGGACGTTCTCGACGACGATATCAAAGTATGCAGGGGGCGACACAGGCGCGATGAGAGCTGGCGGTCAGAAGTCTAGGTACGCTGTCCTTGGCCAAACTTGGAGGCCTGCGTCGAGTAGCAGCATCCAGGCTTCTAAGTAGTTCCCTGCGTTTTCTTTCGTTTGTTCGAGTTCATCGATAGTAGCACTGACACGGAGTTACAGCGACTCTTTCCAACGCCGTGAGGAAGCAATCGAGAACTTATGGGTACATCAGAAGGAACTTGAAAGGTAAGTTTTGCACCCCATAATCATGGCACCCTTGAACTTCTTAGGGTGCTTGCTAACGATGGATCTAGTCTGAAGCGACTGCAGGCTAAGTTGGCTGAACACCGAAAGCATCTTGAGGAGATGGATGCCCACTTGGAAGATATGGCTCGAGACAAGGCACAGTTGGCAGACAGCAAGGCAAGGAAATAACGTCACGAAGTCGCGTCCATGCCTTTGACAGCCTGCGAATCTTGAAAGCGACAGACGCTGGTGGCGGGCCCGAAAGGGTCTGACCTGCAATCGAGGGAAAGTCGCATCACCCAAGCTGTGAAGGAAATTGCGCACCCTGACGCTGGTGAGCGACCATGATGGAGCATTGTGTAGGACTGTGTCGAATGTCATTTTTTGCTAAAGCTACACACAGAACCGTTCAGAGCAGGACGACTCAAGTGACGGCAATGCCTCAACAGTCTCTCTGATATGTGCCGCCACGCGACTTCTTTACTTTCCTGTGTGGTGCTGCTAAAATGAGCCATCTACCGTGCTCAATGCATACGTTGACGCGAAGTGGCATGTCCATTTGCTGCCTCCAGCTTGACTAAAATGATCAAGGACATTGTTTCGAATTGGTTCTTTTCGAGGGTTTGCTATCACCCCACAGTAGACGGCCGTCTCTCTTATTATGTATGAAACAATACTAGTATCTCTAACATAGTATGACTAAGACGCGCAGCTGTGTACTGGCTACGTTGAGCTAAGCCTATAGCAATTCATGATTCGATGGGTGAAGAGGTAATGGCAACGACCCTAACTACTAATCACTGCTTACCCTCTTCGCGAGGTCGATGCTGCCTCGCCTGAACAGATTGATACTTGCATCAGCCTCAGCCAGCTAGATGTACTGGTCGAGGAAGAGGTGCAGGTTCTTTACAGGCTCAGGAGACCAGACTTGCAGGTAAGAAGCAGATCTACCGCTAAAAGCTTCTCATCATCACTACTCTGAAAAGTTCTCAGTCAAATCATTCCCTCGTTCCAATCGTCGTGAGCCAAGTACCGAGTCCTTAGTACCAACCCGTTTGACTGATGCAGAGCTAGTGTGTGGACTTTTGCCCTGCGGAGATAGTGTAGGTAGGACGTGGTCCACCGAATAACTCATCGGAGC
>Ga0210040_10000630_pt1 | contig 57868 bp, 48 predicted proteins | sample CryGeyCG12114_NA_FD_185462 | JGI IMG/M metagenome (GOLD analysis project Ga0210040, IMG submission 185462) | Groundwater microbial communities from aquifer - Crystal Geyser CG19_WC_8/21/14_NA (SPAdes) (version 2) | ecosystem: Environmental > Aquatic > Deep subsurface > Groundwater | place: USA...
TCACCAGCAGCGGCACGCCCCTGCACCCCGGCGACCTGTACACCACCGGCACCGTGGCCGATGGCAGCCTCTACCAACTCACCGCCGCCGGCACGCAGCCCCTCGTCCTCAACGACAGCACCATGCGCCTCTACCTGGAGGGCAACGACACCGTGCGCCTACGCGGCTATTGCGAGCAAGAGGGCGTACGCCTGGGCTTTGGCGAAGTAGTGGGCGAGGTAGAATAAGGGTAGGGCGTCAGCCGGTTGACGAGTAGATACGGATGCTGTATCTACCGGACTCCTGCCGGCAATAGCTTCCCTGCGTTGTCATACTCTATAAAAAGTTGCCAGCTGCGTGTTTACGTAGTCTAATCCAGCAATGCATCCGTATTAATACCTATTTCCCCCTCAATTATCCACAGATTCACAACCCTACCGGTGCACACACTGGTACTAGTAGACACAGTAGCCCATAGTGCTTGTGTGGCTGATGCCTATATCTAGAGCGCTACTTTATCCACTCCCAACCTTTCTACTCCAAAACCAACGCCTATGCTTGCCATGGAATACCGCGGCCCGAAAAGGGTCCGAGCCGTTCAGAAACCAATGCCCGAAATCAAGCATCCGGAGGATGCTATTGTGCGGGTAACCCGCTCCTGCATCTGCGGCTCCGATTTGCACTTATACAACGGCAACGTGCCCGACACGCGCGTGGGCTCTACGTTCGGCCACGAGTTTGTGGGTGAGGTAGTGGAAATAGGCCCCGACGTGACCAACGTGAAGGTAGGCGACAACGTCATTGTGCCCTTTAACGTGTCGTGCGGCCGCTGCTATTTCTGCAAGCAGGGTATGTTTGGCAACTGCCACCAGGCCAATGCCATGGCAACGGCCGTGGGCGGCATTTTTGGCTATTCTCACACGGCTGGCGGTTTCGATGGTGGCCAGGCTGAGTATGCACGCGTGCCCTACGCCAACGTAGGCCCTACTGTCATTCCGCCCGGCATGGACCTGGACGATGCTGTGCTGCTCACTGATGTGGTGCCGACTGGCTACCAGGCCGCCGAAATGGCGGGCATTCAGAAGGGCGACACCGTATTGGTATTCGGGGCCGGGCCAGTAGGCATTATGGCTGCCCGGTGCGCCTGGCTATTTGGGGCCGGCCGCGTTATCGTGCTCGATCAGGAAGACTACCGCCTGGAGTTTGTGCGTAACTACGCGCCCTGCGAGGCTTATAACTTCAGGGAAATTGGTGACCCGGTTTTGTTCATCAAAAAGAACACGGACTGGCTGGGCGCTGACTGCGTGATTGATGCCGTAGGGGCTGAGGCCGCCGGCAACGTGCTGCAAACCATTACGGGCCGCAAAACGCTATTGCAGGCGGGTTCGGCTACGGCCTTGCACTGGGCCATAAATGCGGTGAAGAAAGGCGGCGTGGTGTCTATTGTGGGGGTATACGGCCCTACCGATAACCTAGTACCTATCGGCAATGCCATGAACAAAGGCCTTACCATCCGAGGCAACCAAACCTCGGTGAAGCGCCTGTTACCCCGCCTCATCGACCACGTGCAAAGTGGTCGGCTCAACCCCAAGGCGCTCATCACCCATCGGCTACCGATGGAGGAAGTAGCCGATGGCTACCGCATGTTTGCCGCCAAGCTGGACAACTGCATCAAGCCGATTCTGATGCCCCCAACTGTCACCAAATAACGCCTTTCAACGTGGAAACCAAGACAATAGACTATAAGCAGGTTAATGGCTGGGGTGTAGACGCAGACCCAAAAAACGACCCTACCTACCCTATGCAGCACCGTGAGGATGCTCCCCCGCGGGATATATTCTACGACCGCCCCCCCCAACAGCCGATAGATGTGGAGGTGCTGCACTCCATTGAGCGACCCGACGTGACGGCAGTATTTGGCGCTACCCTACCGCCAAGCGGCCTGAGCGGTGTCATTCGGCGCTTTGCCTTTCGGTACAGCGAAAATCAGTATAAGCACTGGCTCCCGCTAATCTTTGCCGACCGCGTAGATGTAGTGGAAGGCGTGCTGAAGGACTTAGCGCACGGGCACGTTCCTAATATCTTCGCCGAGAAGGGCTACAGGATGGAATGGAAGTACAACCGCACGGCTTTCGTGACCAAAATGGCTACCATTGCTGCCATTACGGTGGGTACGGTTCTGCTGCTTAGCTCTGGCAAAGACAAGAAGAGCAAACGCGCCTGCAAGTAGCAGGTAGTAGATAAATCACCCGCATAAAACAGCCCCCAAGGAGTGAGACGTCTCTCGCTACTTGGGGGCTGTTTTGAGTTATCATTAGAATACCAACAAGCTCATTACTAGCTTGGTATTCCGCATTGGCTAAGTTGTCGTTTGCTGGTCCGACGCTTACGGCGTCCGACCAGCAAACGACAACGCTATCCTACTTCCTCCCCTCCACAATCAACTCCACAATCTCGGGGTCGAGCAGGGTGGTGATGTCGCCGAGGTTGCTGGTGTCGCCCTCGGCTACTTTGCGCAGAATGCGGCGCATGATTTTGCCGGAGCGGGTTTTGGGCAGGCCCTCCACAAACTGAATCTTGTCGGGCTTGGCGATGCGGCCAATTTGGGCCACAATGGTTTCGATGATACTGGCCTCTACGTGCTTGCGGCTGATTTCATCGTCGCAGGCGCCGTCGCGGCAGATCACATAGGCGTAGATACCCTGGCCCTTCACGTCGTGCGGGTAGCCCACCACCGCCGATTCTACCACGGTACTATTCTGGTTGATGGCATTCTCGATTTCGGCCGTGCCGAAGCGGTGACCCGACACATTAATCACGTCATCCACGCGGCCCTGGATGCGATAGAGGCCGTCGGGCTCGCGCCGGGCGCCGTCGCCGGTGAAGTAGTAGCCGGGATACACGCCGAAGTAGGTTTGCTTGCAGCGCTCATGGTCGCCGTAGGTGGTCCGGATGATGCCCGGCCAGGGGTATTTGATGGCGAGGTAGCCCTCCACGTCGTTGCCCTCAATCTCCTGCCCTTCCTGGCTGAGCAGCACCGGCTGCACACCCGGCAAGGGTAGGCCAGCGCGGGCCGGCACGCTGGGCGTAATGTTCGCCAGCGCCGAAATCATAATGCCGCCGGTTTCGGTCTGCCACCACGTGTCCACGATGGGGCAGCGGCCCTTGCCGATGTGGGTGTGGTACCAATGCCAGGCTTCCTCGTTGATCGGCTCGCCCACCGAGCCCAGCACCCGCAACGAGTCCAGGGAGTAGGCCAGCACGTGGTTGATGTCGTGGGCCATGAGCGAGCGGATGGCCGTAGGCGAGGTGTAGAATACGTTTACGCCGTGCTTGTCAATTACCTCCCAGTAGCGGCCGGGGCTGGGGTAGGTAGGCACGCCCTCAAACATGAGGGTAGTGGCGCCCGAGAGCAGCGGCCCGTAGAGCAGGTAGGTATGGCCCGTCACCCAGCCAATATCAGCCGAACACCAGTACACGTCGTTTTCTTCCACCTGAAACACGTTGCGAAAGGTGTAGTCGGCCCACACCATGTAGCCGGCAGTAGTGTGCACCACACCCTTGGGCTTGCCGGTGCTGCCCGAGGTGTAGAGGATGAATAGCGTGTCCTCGGCGTCCATTTCCTCGGCGGGGCAGGTTTTTTCCACTTCCAGCACCTCGTCGTGGTACCACACGTCGCGGCCGTCCTTCATCTGCACGGGCCAGCCCAGGTGCTCCACCACAATCACACCGCGCACGGAGGGGCAATGCTCCAGGGCTTCGTCTACCACGCGCTTCACCGGAATCTGCTTGGCACCGCGCTCCAGGCCGTCGGCCGTAATCACCACCGTGGCTTGGGCGTCGTTCACGCGGTCGGCAATCGCATTGGCCGAGAAGCCGGCGAAAATAACGGAGTGCACCGCCCCAATGCGGGCGCAGGCCAGCACCGCAATAGCCAGCTGCGGAATCATGGGCATGTAGAGGCACACCCGGTCGCCCTTCTCTACCCCGTTGTTGTGCAGCACGTTGGCAAACTTGCACACCTCCTGGTGCAGCTCGCGGTAGGTGTAGCGAATCTGGCGGGTTTTGGGGTCGTTGGGCTCCCAGATGAGGGCCAGCTTATTGCCGCGCTTCGCCAGGTGACGGTCGAGGCAGTTCTCGGTGATGTTGAGCTTGGCGCCTTCATACCACTTGTTGTGGCCCTCTACCAGGTCGGCCGTCAGTACCTTATCCCACTTGCGGCGCCAGGTAAAGGGCTCGGCTATGTCGGCCCAAAACTGCTCGGGGTTTTCTGTACTGTGACGGTAGGCATACTGGTAGTCTTCGGGCGTACGAATGCGGGAGTGGTCGGTGGGCATGGGGGAAGGAATTAAGAATTAGAAATTAAGAGTCAGGAGTGGGGCAGTTTTAGAACGTCATGCCGAGCAGAACGGCATGTTGAGCGTAGTCGAAGCATGACGGCCTTCGCCTAAAAAAACAGCAGGCAACAGCCGTAAACTACGAAAAACACGGGAGCAGGGCCTACGCGGCCAGCAGCGTCCGCACTTGTTCCATGAGCTGGCGGGTGCTGAAGGGCTTGGGTAGGTAGAGGTCGGCGCCAGCGGCGTAGCCCTTCTGCACGTCGGCCTCCCGGCTCTTGGCCGACAGGAAAATGACTTTGGTTTCGTGGTGACGCGGGTGGTTTTTCACGTGCTGGCATACTTGGTAGCCGTCTACGTCGGGCATCATGATATCCAGTAGGATCAGGTCGAACGGAGTGCGGTCCACGGCTTCCATGGCTTCCGTACCGTTGCGGGCAATGCTGACCTGGTAGCCGTTTTTGCGCATCAGAAATTCCAGCGACATCACAATGTTCGGCTCATCGTCAACGAGTAAAATTTGGGCTTCTTTCATAGCCAAAGTGGTTTTCAAGAGCGACGGGTACTAAGGGTTATGCGGTGGGCTGCGGTTGCCGTTGCGGGTGCAGCGGCAGGGTTAGGGAGAAGCTGGCACCTTGCTCCGGTGCACTTTCTATCCAAATTCGTCCCTGGTGCAGTTCCACAATGTTGCGGCTGATGGCCAAGCCCAGCCCAGAGCCCTCGGGCTTGCGCATGGTCTGGTGCTGGGCCTGATAAAACTTGTCGAAGACGAGTTGGTGGTAGGCCGGGTCGATGCCCTTGCCGTTGTCGGTGACGCGCAGGTGCAGTTGCCCGGCCCGCGCTTCTGCCCCTACCCAAATACGGCCCGTACCATCGGCGGGGCAGGCCTTCACGGCGTTGGAAAGCAGGTTGACGAGCACCTGCATCAGCCGGTCGCGGTCGGCGGGTAGGGGCGGCAGGCTGGGCGCTACGGCTACGGTGAGCTGAATGCGGCGGGCTTGCGCCAGTTGCTCTACGGCTGCCACGGCTTCGGTTACCAATTCGCCTACCCTTACGGGGACCGTAAGCAGGGTAGCTTTGCCCGATTCGTACTTTTCCAGGTCCAGCACCAGCGTAATCAGCCGGCTCAGCCGCTCCGATTCCTTGGTGATAGTGTGCAGGAAACGCAGGCGCTCCTCCTCTTCCAGCTCCGGGTTATCCGACAGGATTTCCGACAGCGCCCGAATGCTGGTGAGCGGCGTGCGCAGCTCGTGCGTAACGGTGTAGAGGAACTCGTCCTTGCGCTCGTCCAGGGCTTGCAGCTGCTCGTAGGCCAGCTGCAAATCGGTGGTGAGGCGCTGCAACTCCTGCGACTGCCGCCGTAGCTGGCGGTTGGCGGCCAGCAGCTGCTGACTTTCGCGCAGAATTCCTACCACGTTATCAAACCGCAGCTCCTCTACCCCAATGGCCGAGGCCAGTAGCAGCCGCGCCGACGCCGGCCCGATGCTGCCGGCCAGCAGCTTTTCGGCGTAGGCCAGCAGGCGCGGGTCGGCATCAGCGGGGGCAATGGGCTCGGGGGGTAGGGCGTCGGGGAAGCGCGTGGCGAAGGCTTGCAACGCCTGCGTGGTGCGCTTCTTGCCCAGAAAACCGCGCAGCAAGGCCCGCACCGATAGCACCGGAGCAGCCCCACGCCACTCGGCGCTGGCGGCTGGCCGGGGCCGAAAAGCGTCCACAAACTCTTCGGCCTGGCGCAGCTCCAGCCCTGATGGTTCCCTACCCAGCACCGATACGCCCACATATAGCCCCACGTTGCAGAACCAGCTCCAGAACAGCCCGTGCGACAGGTAGTCGAGGCCCGTGAGGCCGAATAGCGCGAAGGGCCGCAAGGCCCCTACCCCAAACAGGCCGTGGTCCATGATAGACGCGGGCAGCAGGCCGGGCGCAATCATGGTGGGCAGCACCAGCGTGAAAAACCACACCGCAAAACCGGCCAGAATGCCGGCCGTAGCGCCGCTACTGGTGCCGCCTTTCCAGTACAGCCCGCCCAGCACCACGGGCACAAACTGCGCCACCGCCGCAAACGACACCAGCCCGATGTTCACCAGCGACAGCAAATGCCCTACCGTGGCGTAGTAGCCATAGGCCAGCAGCAGCACCAGCACCACCGCCAGCCGACGGCTCTGCAACGCCACCTGCCCCAGGTAGGCAAACCACCGCGCCGACTCGCCCCTGGCGGCCGGCACGCGCACCAGCAGGGGCATGAGCAGGTGGTTGCTCATCATCACGCTCAGGGCAATGGTTTCCACGATAATCATGCTGCCGGCCGCCGACAGCCCGCCCAGATACACCAGCAGCGCCAGCCACCGATGCCCGGCGCCCAGGGGTAGGGCCAGCACAAAGGTGTCGGCGTCCAACTGCCCGCCGTAGCGCAGCACGCCGCCAAAGGCAATGGGCAGCACAAACAAGTTGATGATGATGAGGTAGAGCGGAAACAGCCACATGGCTTTGCGCAGGTGGTCTTCGTTCACATTTTCTACCACCGATATCTGAAACTGCCGCGGCAATAGCAGCACGGCTGCCATGCCCAGCAGCAGCAGCGTGAGCCACTGCGCCGCGCCAATGCCGGTAGTGTGCAGGGTAAAGAGCCGCTGAAGCGCCGGTACGGCGGCGGCCCGGTCGAACACGTCGGCAAAGCCGTCGAACAGGCCGTAGGTAACCAGCAGGCCGGCTGCCAGAAAAGCCACCAGCTTCACCAGGCTTTCCAGGGCCACGGCCAGCACCATGCCTTCGTGGCGCTCCGTGGCCTCCACCGAGCGCACCCCGAAGATAATAGTGAAGAAGGCTAGTACGCCGGTGGTAATCAGGGCCGTATTGTCGTCCAGGCCGCCCATATCCGCGCCGCCAGCCATCACCTCAAAGGAGGTAGCTATTGCTTTGATTTGCAAGGATATATACGGAATCACACCCAGCACACACACCACCGTAGCCAAGGCACCTAAGGCAGCGCTTTTGCCGTAGCGAGCCGAGATAAAGTCGGCAATGGAGGTGAGTCGCTGGGTGCGGCAGATGCGGATAATCTTGCGCAACACCAGCCACCACGCGGGCGCCAACAGGGTAGGCCCCAGGTATATACCCACAAACTCCAACCCAAAATGCGCCGCCCTACCCACCGAGCCGTAGTACGTCCAGGCGGTGCAGTACACAGCCATGCTCAGGGCGTATACGTAGGGGTTGCTCACAAGGCTCCGCCGCGCGGCCGAGCGTCGTTCGGCCGCGTAGGCCACCCCGAACAGCAATGCCAGGTAGCCAAAGGAAAAGCCAATGAGCAGGAGTTTGGACAAGGTGGTGCAGTGGTGAAGTGGTGAGGTGGTGAGGTGGTGAGGTGGTAAAATAGTGAGATGGTGAAATGGTGAAATGGTGAAATGGTGAGTTTGATGTTCTAACTGCGCCACTTGCGCGAACTCCGCCGATAGCGCTAACAGAACATCAAACTCACCATTTTACCATCTCACTATTTCACCTTTCGAACCAGCCAGCCTGTGAGCAGCACGATGCTGAGCCAGAGCAGCAGCAGGTAGCAGTAGAGCACCGGGATACCGCCTACCCTCCCCTCGTGGTCGAAGACGGCCAGCAGCGGGAAGTTGAGCAGCACGGCAAACAGGCCGCTCACAAACAGCAGCCGCTGCCCCCGCCGCTGCTCCGCGGCTTCGGGTGATTCGGGCATAGGTAGGGAGTTGAGGTTGGGTATGGGGTAGAGACACAACATTTTGTGTCTCGTCGTTGCTGAGGTTATTTACTTGAACGGTGCTGCCGCGAGTCGTTCAACGATTAGACATAAGATGTTGTGCCTTTACTCCGCTGAGTTATGTAACCTTCCTAACATTGGTCGTTCAACGACGAGACACAAGATGTTGTGTCTCTACCCCAGAAGGCCCACAAAAAAGTCCGCCGACCCAGCGGCGCGACGGACTTTTTGCACTGGTTCAAAACGCAGGTTTGCGTTCTAGCATCATTCTCGGCTACTCGTCCATCAGGCGCACGTTGCGTATGTCTTTCATGTAGATCATGCCCACGACAAAGCAAATCAAGGCTACCGTGATGGGGTAGATGAGGCCCAGCAAGCTGCTATGGTCCTTGGCAAACGTGCCCTCGGGCTGTGTGGCGGCCCACACGCCAATGGAGGTAGCCACCAGCGGCACGAAGCCGCCAAAGATGCCGTTGCCGATGTGATACGGTACCGACAGTGAGGTGTAGCGCACCTTCGTTGGGAACAGCTCCACGAGGTAGGCCGCAATAGGGCCATACACCATCGTCACGAACACCACCAGGCAGAAAATCAGGGCCGTCATGGCGGCAATATTGGGCGTTAGGGCTTTCATGACGGCGGGCACGGCTTTGCCGGCAGCGTCTACAGTAGCGGGCGTAATTTCCGTGAGCGGCCCGGCAAAGGCTTTCACACCGTAGAACAGCGGTGCCGTGAACAAGGCCCCGCAGATCATACCCGTCATGATGATGCGCTTGCGGCCGATGCGGTCTGAGAGCGACCCGAAATACACGAACAGCGGCGTGGCCAGCAGCATTGATACGACCATGATAATGCTCGAATCCACGATGTCGAGCTTGAGGGTAGCGTTCATGAAGGTGAACACCTGAAACTGGCTGGTGTAGAAAATCACGCCCTGGCCCATAGTCACGCCAAACAGGGCAATGAGTACCAGACGACGGTTCACGGGGTTCATGAAGGAGTCGCGCAGGGGGCTTTTGCTGGTGGTGCCGGTGGCCTTGGCCTTAGCAAACAATGGCGACTCGTGCAGCTTGCGCCGGATGTAGTAGGAGGCAATCACCAGGAAGCCCGACAGCAGGAACGGAATGCGCCAGCCCCACTCCTTGAAGGCGTCTTCGCCCACAATCTTACGGGTAATCAGGAGCACCGAAATACTCAGAATCAGGCCGCCAGTAGCGGTAATCTGGATGAAGCTGGTGTAGTATCCGCGCTTCTTATCGGGAGCGTACTCGGCCACGTAGGTGGTGGCGCCGCCGTACTCGCCGCCCAGGGCCAGGCCCTGCAACAAACGCAGAATCACCACAATAACCGGTGCGGCAATACCAATGGTATCGTAGCTGGGAATGAGGCCGGTGACGAAGGTAGCCCCACCCATAATCAGCAGCGTGACCAGGAAGGTGTACTTGCGCCCGATCATGTCGCCCAATCGGCCGAAGAACATGGCCCCGAACGGCCGCACCACAAAGCCTGCCCCAAACACAGCCAGGGCACCCAGCAGCGTATCCTCAATCTTGCCCGAATGCCCAAACAGCACCGGCCCGATGATGGCCGCCAACGACCCAAAAATGTAGAAGTCGTACCACTCAATAACTGTTCCGACCGAGGAGGCCGTAATCACCTGCCAGATGGTGCTGGTAGATACCTGGTTGTTGTCATGCTCGACGGGGGCATCGGCGGCAGATGCAGCGCCGCCCAAGGGCGTGGTGCCCGCGTAGGCGTCGCGCTGCGGTAGGTTCTGGGGCATAATTGGTGGGAGTTGTGGTGGAAAATATCGGTTATTGAGCTACCATCTGTCCGGATTTGGCTGCCTGGCTTACTGGCAAACGCTGCTGGCAGCGGGCAACTGCTTACAAGAAAACTTGCGTTTGCAAGGTGATTTCCGGCTTATAATTCAGGCCGGTTACCTGTCCCGTGCTGAGGTTGGTGCGCGAGAAATCGGGGCGGGCGCGGTAGTTCAGCGTCACTTTGGCGTTGTGGCCGTCCAGTAGCAGATTGGCCCCAATGTCGTAGACGTTGGCAGCCTTGGAGAGGAACTCGTAGTCGCTGTGCAGGTAGGCCACGTAGGGCTGTAGGCGGGCCTTGGGGCCAAACAGTTTTTGCGGCAGCAGGTAGCCTGCCTGCCCGTAGAAAGAGCTGCCCGTACCCGATTGCGGTACGGCGTTGCCGCGAATAGCGGCGTTATAGCCATTCGCTACCCCAAAACCGGGATTCTCTGCGCCCACAAACCGTACGTAGTTGGGGCCCATGTTGTAGTTGTAGTACACCCCATATAGTGTAAGGGCCGTACGGGCAGCTGTGTCCAGGGGCACATCGTAGAAGACATCTACTCCAAACAACGCCATGTCGTGCTTGCGGGTGGGGATGTTGGCAAACTGGTCGGCGGTGCTAGGAAGCGTATTATACGTCACCTGACTATTAGTACCGCGCGAGTACATAGCATCCTTATTATAGAGGAAACCCGCCCCTACGCTGAGCACTCGCTTGGTGCCTAGGTAGGTGCCCGTGAAGTAGGGCAGCAGGTTGGCCTCCGGCTCCAGGAAATTGTAGCTCACGTAGCCCTGGTACACATGTGAGGTGTTCTGGGGGTTGTAGGTAGCCAGGCCAGTGCCGGTGTTCACAGTGGTGGTAGTTGTTACCCCATTCACTGTGGTTGAACTAGTGTTGGTGATGACACCCAGGGCCAGCGGCGAGCTGGTTTGGTTGGTCAGGAATGGGTCGCTGACCGAGAAGCGGTAGTCGAGCTTACCAACGCGGCCTTTAGCATATATACCCATCCAGCGGGCAAACTGGTCAGTTTGCTCAATGGTAGGGAAGTTGGTGAGGGGCAGGTCGATGGGCAGAATGCTCGTGGTGCTGGCGCTGGTGATGCGCGAGATGCCATTGAGGTAGTGCAAGCCAGCACCCAGACTCAGATATTTATTGACTTTATACTCCGTAACGGCCTCGTGAATAAAGAACTGGGGCTTTTTGCCGGGGCCGGTAGCGTCACCAGGTGACCCGCCACTCACGGCATTCTGGTTGTTGATGCCCATGTGCGTGTAAATCACGAAGCGCGGATTGAGCTGGGCCAGAATAACGAGGCGGGAGCGGCGCAACCCGAAATCAACCTGGCCTTTCTGTTCCTTGCCTGGGGCTCGGGTAGTGCCCTCGTTGTTTTCGGTGTAGCGCGTGTATATCTGGTGCCAGGTCAGGAAGCGGATGTACTTTGACCCATCGGGCGAGAGGTTTACCTTCAGACCAGCGCCGTAAGGCACCGATTTGGCAGGGGCCGGCGGCGCAGGGGGCGGGGTAGGCGCGGCGGGAGGCGGAGACGTAGACTGACCAGCAGGAGGCGGCTGCACCTGGGCTGAGGCCGAAGCGGCAGTCAGCAGAGCACCTGTAAGGAATGCGTAATGAGAGGGGCGCATGCGGGTGGTGTGAGAATGATGGGTGGGTAGACAAAGGCGGGATGCCCCGTCTTACTTGGGTAAAGTGGTATCTCCCAACTAAATAGCAAAACCCTCCTATCGAATCCGCCGCGCGGCTATCGTTCTGCTAACCCTATAGCCCTACCCCTGCTTAAACCGCTCCCACCGAATCATCATGTACTTATCGCCTAGTTCCGTTACCACCAGGCCCGCCCCCTGCACGTTGGCCGGGTTCTGAAAAAACTCTGCTAATTCCTTTTGATTGAGAATTTTATAAGTAGGATGGTAGTCGGTCTGGCGGGGCGCTTTCACGCCGTATTTCTTCACCCAGTTCATCACGCTCACGTGGCTTACGCCCAGCAGGCGCTCAATCTCGCGGTAGCTCACGCCCTCAATATAGAGTTGCAGGGCTTTAATTACGTAGTAGGAGTTTATCTCCTTGCCTACCTTGGCCACGGTGTAGTGGTATCCACACTGTTTGCACTTAAACCGCTGTCGGCCATCAATTACGCCGCTTTTGGTGGCTTCGGAAGAATTGCATTTGGGGCAGACTGGGGCTGACATAGTAGTGAGTGAACAGGTGAGCTATAGCTATTTAGTAAAGATATAGTATTTTAGCAAGTATTGGGCGTTGTCTATCCTGTTCCTCCATTCCTGAAGAAAATATACGGCGGCCGGCGGCATATGCCTCATATCACTAACCTACCAGCCCTGTTGACCATTAGTACAGAGCGGACTGTCCTTCAACAACTGCTTCGACGTAACTAAAACACATTTTACTTCATCCTTCCCGGCGCGTCTGGCGTACAAATGAGGTAGCTCATCACCCTACCCTTCCTACTATGAACACTTCCGACTCTCCCTCTGACCTCACACAGCTTATCCGTTACTCCCTTACCATTGAAAACCTGAACGATGAGCAGGCCGTGGGCCGCGCCCGCGCCGCACTAGCTGCCATTGCGCTGATAGTTGACCAAATTGAAGCGGGCACGCCGGGTAGGGCTGAAGTAGCCACCGTGCACGCCGAAACACCAGGCACCGATGACATTCGGATGGCGCTGCGGGCAGAAGGCTTTGAACTGCTGGACGTGTCCCGGAAGGTAGGATAAGCGCCCACTCCCTCCTATGCAGGAGCCGTAGCCGACTCGTTCGAAAACTGTAGCGTGAAGGTGGAGCCTTGGCCCAACTCACTTTGCACCGTTAGCTCAATTGCCAGCAGGGCGCAGGCTTTGGCTACTATGGAAAGCCCCAGGCCAGTGCCACCTATCTTCCGGTGTGTCGGCGCATCGGAGCGGTATAGCGGGTCAAAAATCCGGTTTATTTCTTCTGGCCGGATACCAACTCCCTGATCTTCGATGGCGCACGTGAGCTGCCCCGCCACGTAGGCCAGGCGCACCACAATGGAGGTGTCGGCCAATGATTCCTTTTGCGTCAGGACAATTTCCTCCTCGTGCTTGTGCACCTGGTGCGTGGTCACATTCAACAGCCCCCGTGTGGGGGCTGCATCGGGGCGCTGACGGCGGCGACCTTTCTGGTAGCCCGGCAATTCAGCTAAGGCTGCTGCCTGTTTAGTGTCGTTTTTGTAAACGGAAAGCTTTCTACCTTGCAAACGCTATTGGTTGCTAATACGTATTGTGCAACTCAGTATCAAGCTCAACCGTTTGTAAGGCACATGAACCTGAATCATATTGTGTACATCAGCCGGGCCGTACGCCCGCTCTCTGACCAGGATTTGCAGGAACTCCTGGAGCAATGCCGCCGTGATAACGCGACGAGCCACATCACCGGCATTCTTTTTTATAGCCATAGCAACATTGCACAACTTTTTGAAGGAGAGCCTGATGTAACCGAGAACCTCTTCAACCGCATCAAGTGCGATGGACGTCATTCGCACGTGCAGAAGCTTATAGAGAAGCCCATCAGTGTCCGCAGCTTTCCAGAGTGGCACATGGCTTTTCATCCGCTGGAAGGCGCTGCTTTCTCGCAGCTACAGGGCTTTCTGATGCCCGATCGGGTACCCGCTCCGCCTGATACCCTTACCATTGCCGATGCCATGCTGATAGAGTTGGTGCGTTTGGCTGTCTTTGGCCCGTCCTCCGTACCGGCTTTCCCGACATTGCCCGGCCCCAGTCCCGTCTAGCTGAACCTTTACGGACCGATTCTGCTTAGTGGACGTAACTTTCCTGCTTTCCGCCACCCTACCCTGTCGTTTTTATGCGTGAACAACACCTTCACGCCCTTCTGCACCATTTGCCCGCTGGCGTTGCTACCTTACAAGGTTCTGACCTACGGTATGGGTATTTGAATGAAGCGATGCAGGAATTGCTGGGCAACGGCGTGGCAGAAGGCCAGTGTGTGGCCGACCACCCCGGCATACTCCCCCCCGATTTGGTTGACGTGCTGCAACAGGTGTACCATACGGGCGTTCCCTACGTGGTCAAAGCCTGCTCGCTCCCCCTACCCGCCAAAGACGGCCAGGAGCCCGTATCCCGGTGCTACGATCTGGTGCTGGAGCCTATGCGCGACGAGGAAAGCCAGGAAATTACCGGTTTGGTGCTGTTTGCCGTAGATGTGACTACGCAGGAGGAAGCCCGGCAACGGGCACATACGCTGTCGATAGAAACCCGCCGCCTCGACGCCCGCCTGCGGGTGCTCACGGAAACTGTGCCCCAGATTACGTTTTCGCTGGATGCGGAGGGCTTGTATGAGTACGTGAGCCCACAGTGGTACTACTTCACCGGTCAGCCGCCTACTGCCGATCTGAACGTCATCTGGCCCCTGCTCATCCACCCCGACGACCGGCTACGGGTGCTCTACCAGGGCGACGCGGCCCGCAAAGCCGGCACCGGGTGGACCTACGAATACCGCCTGCGCCGCCACGATGGGCAGTACCGCTGGATGCTGAGCCGCGCCCTACCCGAGCTGCACGCCCCCGACCGGGCCGTATTCTGGCACGGTGCCCTCACCGAAGTGCACGATCAGCGCGAGCTAGCCGACGCGCTGCGCCGGGGCGAGGCCGAGCTACGCTTTCTGGCCGACAGCATTCCAGAGCTGATCTGGACGGCTACGGCCGAAGGCTTTATTGATTACTACAACCACTACACCGGTGAGTATTCGGGCCTGACCAAAGAAGAGCTGGGTCCTACGGGCTGGGTGAACCTACTGGAGCCCCGCGAGCAGGCTGGTGCGGCGCGGCAGTGGATTAAGAGCGTGGCCATGGGCGAGGCTTTTGAGGGGTTGTTTCGCATGCGCCGCCATGATGGGCAGTACCGCTGGCACATCATTCGGGCGCGACAGCTGACGGATGAGCGCGGCCCCCGCTGGTTTGGCGCCTGCACCGACGTAGATGACCAACACCGCCTGCGCGAAGTGCTGCAAGTGCAGTACGACGAACTGGCCCGCACCAACCGCGACCTAGACACCTTCGTCTACACCGCCTCACACGACCTTAAACAGCCCCTGTTTAACCTGCGGGGCTTGTTTGATGAGCTGCGCCGTAGCGCCACCTTCGACGACCCCGAAGAGGAACACCTGCTCACTATGGTCAACGACTCCTTGCAACAGCTTGACAGCACGCTTCAGGAACTGGCAGCTACCGTGCAGGACCAACGCGGCCTGTCGGCTCCGGCTGAGCAGCTAGACCTGCGCCACATCATCGATGAAGTGCTACTGGGGTTGCGTACCCAGATCCAGGCATCCGGGGCTACTATCCATCTGGAGCTGGCCGAGGCCCCTACCCTTGTTTATGGCCGGGCAAACCTTCGCTCCGTATTGCACAATTTGCTCAGCAACTCCCTCAAGTTCACCCACTCCGACCGACTACCCATCATCAGGCTACATAGTTATCTGTCGGCTAAGAGGCAGCCCGTGCTAGCAGTAGAAGACAATGGCCTGGGTATGGAGATTCCTAAGGATTCTACTGCTACATTTCGGCCATTCGCCCGGCAGCACCCACAAATAGGCGGTTCTGGCGTGGGCCTGTATCTGGTGCAGCGCATTCTTACTTCCCGCGGTGGACGCTTGGAAGTAACCAGCACCATCGGCGAGGGCACCACGTTTACCCTGTACTGGTTTGAAGCGTAAGTGTAGTCTTTCGCATGGTGCCACCCCCTACCATCGCGCCTATGTATGAGCTGTATCTATTTGTGGCAGGCGACTCGCCAAAGTCGGCACGGGCGCTGGCCAACATTCAGCAGATAGCTGCCCGCCACTTAGCGGGCCAGTACACTCTGGAAGTGATTGATGTGCAGCAGCATCCCGAGCAGGCTCAGCAGGAAGGGCTAATTGGCGTGCCCATGCTGCTCAAAAAAAGCCCTGGCCTGGTACGCCGCTTAGTAGGCGACTTGTCAGACCAGGAGCGCGTGCTCAAAGCCTTAGGCATACTATAGCCGTCAGCAGAACAACTAGTTACGCACCGCAATCAGCAGCCCTAGCTCCTTGTAGCGCATGTTGAAGCGCTTGGCAATGGTAGCATTGGTAAGGGAGCCTCTGTAGATATACACACCCGAGCGAAAATGCTCGTTGCTGAACAACACCTCGTTGATGCCCCCATTCTGGCTGATTTCCTGCATGATGGGCGTAAAGATGTTACTTAGCGCATTGGTGGCCGTGCGCGGCACCCGCGAGGCAATGTTGGGCACGCAGTAGTGAATCACGTCGTATTTGCGGAACACCGGTTTGTTGTGGGTGGTCACCTCCGAGGTTTCGAAGCAGCCGCCTTGGTCAATGCTCACGTCGATAACCACGGAACCGGGCGCCATAGTAGCAATCATGCTTTCGGGCACCATAAACGGTACGCGGCCGTCCTCGGCATTGAGGGCGCCAATCACCACATCGGCACGGCGGATTTGCTGGCTGAGGGCGAACGTATCGAGGGTACTGGTGTAGAGCTGCGTGCCCAGGTTTTCTTTCAGGCGACGCAGCTTATACAGGTGGTTATCAAATACTTTCACCTCAGCGCCCAGGCCGGTAGCGGCGCGGGCGGCATATTCGGCCACGGTGCCGGCGCCCAGAATCACTACCTGCGATGGTGGCACGCCCGTGATACCACCCAAAATAACGCCTTTGCCCTCGTTGGAGCGCGCCAGGTACTCGGCCGCCACCAGCATCACGGTAGAGCCCGCGATTTCCGACATGGCCCGCACCACTGGCTTGGCCCCGGAGGGGTCTTTGATCAGCTCGAAGCTGATGGCGTTGATTTTCTTGCGCAGCAGGGCCGTGATATATTCCGCGGTTAATGAGCCGAATTGCAGGGCCGAAATCAGCGTTTGGCCGTGGCGCATCAGCTCCACTTCCTCCAGGGTAGGCGGCGCCACTTTCAGCACGATGTCCGCTTCGTACACCTCTTTGGGCGAGTAGGCGATGGTGGCGCCCGCCTCGGAGTAGTTGTGGTCGGAGTACTTGCTGGGCTCGCCGGCACCACTCTCAACTACTACCTCGTGGCCGCCTTCTACCAAGTGTTTCACGGCCTCGGGGGTGAGGCAAATGCGATTTTCCTGCAACGACGACTCCTTCGGCAGCCCAATAAACAGCTTGCGGCGGCGGGTTTCGATGGCCAGCATCGACTCCTGCGTGAAATAGGCACGGCTGGCAGCCAGCGACTCAAATCCGGGGGGAACGGCTTCGGGCATTTGTTTTCAATTAAAAATTAAGCGTCAAGCAGTAAAACTGACAGCTAGTTGCTTCTCACACATCCTCTCAGATGGCGCAAACCAGCTTTTCAACCTTTATTTCTTAATTCTTAATTCTCTGGAGGAGGGTCCGGTGACGACGAGGGTAAGAAGGAGATGATCAGGCGGCAGCAGGTAGGCTACGCGGCTGGGCCACTCTATCAGGCAAAGATAGCCCGAATCAAAGTATTCCTGCGCGCCCATCTGTACAGCTTCTTGCGGATTGTTGAGGCGGTAAAAGTCGAAGTGGTAAATAGGCTGGTCTTGCGCGTCGCGATATTCGTTCACCAGCGAGAAAGTAGGCGAGCTGATTTCGGCAGCCGGCACACCCAGGCTTTCGCACAAGGCTTTGATGAACGTGGTTTTGCCAGCACCCATCTCGCCTTCAAAACATAGCACGGTAGCGCCTCCCAAGTGCGGGCGCAGCGCGGCGGCGGCTTCGGGCAGGGCGGCCAGCGCGGGAATGGCAATTGTTATGTCTTGCGCCATAGCGTGAAATAAAGTGGCGCAAGTTCCGAAAGTTTCGGCGGAGTAGTGACATGAAAACATCACTCCAAGCAAAGTCGAACGTCATTTCGAGCTTTTCGAAAAATCTCGCGTGCTCCCGCTAATTCCTTGGTGTTTAAGACTACCGCTGCACGCGAGATTTCTCGACAAGCTCGAAATGACGTTCAACGAATAGTTTATCGTAGCTTTCTACCGCCTCCACACAACGCCTCTTTATGCGCAAACCCTACGCTCTATTTCTGTTGTTACTGCCCGTGCTGGCCTGTTCGCAGCTGCCTACCAGCACCACTACCAAAACGTATTACCCCGGCCGGGGCAACGCCTGGAAAACCCGCCAGCCGGAAGCCGTAGGGATGAATGCCACCCGGTTAGCAGAGGCTGTCGACTTCGCCAAGACCCAGGAAACCACTCAGATTGCGCCGGATTTCAGCAACCAGGCCGAAATCTTCGGGACGCCGCTGGGACCACTGCCGCCCGGCCGGGCCGCCACCAATGGCCTTATCCTACGCCACGGCTACATTGTGGCCGAGTGGGGCAACACGGAGCGGCCCGACCCTACCTACAGCGTGGCCAAGAGCGTGCTCTCGACCGTGTTAGGCATCACGCTGGATAAGGGGATGATCAAGGACATTCACGACCCAGTGGCGCAGTATGTGACCGATGGCGGCTACGCTTCGGCGCACAATCAGCCCATTACGTGGGAGCAGCACGCCCGCCAGACTAGCGAGTGGGAAGGCGAGCTGTGGGGCAAAAACGCCGATTTCATCGGGCATGAGGCTTTTGGCAAGGGCGAACGGAAACCGCGCACCCTGCAAGCACCCGGCACCTATTGGGAGTACAACGACGTACGGATCAACCGCTTCTCGCTGTCGCTGCTCACGCTCTGGCAAAAGCCCCTACCCCAGGTAGTGAAGGAGCAGATCATGGACCCCATCGGCGCGTCGGACACGTGGCAGTATCTGCCCTACTTCAACTCGATGGCGATGATTAACGGCCGGCCCCTACCCTCGGTGAGCGGCGGTACGCGCTGGGGTGCGGGCCTGTGGATCAGCGCCCGCGACGAGGCCCGCTTCGGCTACCTGCTGCTGCGCCAGGGTCAGTGGGGCACCCGCCAGATTGTGTCGCGCGACTGGGTGCGGCAGGCTACCACCCGCGGCCCCATCGGCCCCGACTACGGCTACCTCTGGTGGCTGAACACCGAACAAAAAGCCTGGCCTCACGCCCCCGCCACCAGCTTCGCGGCCCTGGGCGCCGGCTCCAACACCATCTGGATTGACCCCGAGCACGATATTGTGATTGTGTGGCGCTGGCATAATGGCTCACCTGATGAGCTGATTAAGCGGGTGCTGGCGGCGGTGGAGAGGTAAAAAGTCCGTTGCGAATTTTAACCTGAATACAATTAGTCAAAATGCAACGCGCTATTACTAAATGTATTCTATATGATCAAATTGCATACGTTCCATAACGAAAGCTGACCAACTCGTAAAAAAGGTCGTTTGAGGATAGATACTATTGCCGCGCCCTGCCCAGGTTAAATGCACCACTGCATACTGCTGATTGGGAAGCTGGAAAAGCATATCGTCTGTACCACCGTTCTTACCAATTGGTGTAGCGGCTATTCCATGAAGTGGGTGAGAAGATGCTAATTCCTGATATAGCCGATTTTGAAAAGCCTTTTTCGAGTTTTCAGGTAGCGCATACCATGGTTCTAACCAAGAATAAATCATTCTATTTTTCTGAAACGTCGAACTGGCTCGGCCGGATTTATAATCCGGCTGTTGTGAGGTAGTGAATTTGCAATCCACCCTACACACAGCTATTCAAGCAATTTATTAGTTGACTATAACAACCCAAGTAGTGAGTGCCAAAAATAAACAAGAGCAGCCGCATAGCGGCCACGCCGTAAGTTGGATTAGGCAGCATTAGGGAAACACTTCACCTCTCCGGTAGTCATCAGTACACAAACGCCCCTAAGTCGTCGTACCTTCGCGGGCAGTTACTCCATCATCCCCAACGATCCGCAAATGCAAGTTTCCCGCATGGCTGGCAGCCTCATCGGCTCCGAAATCATCAAAATAGGTAATGAAGTAAACGATATGATTCGCAAGGGGGAGCAGATCTGCAACCTCACCATCGGCGACTTCACACCCAGCATCTTCCCCATTCCGGAGCAGCTGCGCGATAATATTACGGCGTCCTACGCGGCCGGCCACACCAACTACCCGCCCGCCAACGGCACGCTGGACCTGCGCACCGCCGCCGCCGACTTCCTGCGCCAGCGCCTGGGCCTCGACTACTCGCCCAACGATTTGCTGGTGGCCGGTGGTTCGCGCCCGCTCATCTACGCCACCTACCTGGCCCTGGTAGACCCCGGCGACAAGGTAGTATTTCCTACCCCTTCCTGGAACAACAACCATTACTGCCACCTCTCCGGCGCCGAGGCAGTGATGGTGGAAACCCTGCCCGAAAACAACTTTATGCCCACGGCCGCCGAGTTGGCGCCGCACCTGCGGGGGGCTACCCTGCTGGCGCTATGCTCCCCGCTGAACCCCACGGGCACGATGTTCACCCAGCAGGGCCTGTTGGAAATATGCGACCTGGTGGTGGCCGAAAACCAGCGCCGCCAGCCCGGCGAAAAGCCCCTCTACCTGCTCTACGATCAGATTTACTGGATGCTGACCTTCGGCGACGCTCAGCACTTCGACCCCGTGAGCCTGCGCCCCGAGCTGCGCGACTACACCATCTACATCGACGGCATCTCGAAGTGCCTGGCCGCTACCGGCGTGCGCGTAGGCTACGCCTTCGGGCCGGCTGTGGTGATTGATAAGATGAAGGCCATTCTGGGCCACGTGGGCGCCTGGGCACCCAAAGCCGAGCAGATGGCCACCGCCGCCTACCTCGCTAACGACGCGGCCGTAGACGAGTTCATCCCCACGTTCAAAGACAAGCTCCAGCGCAGCCTGACCACGCTGTACGATGGTCTGCAAGACCTGAAGGCGCAGGGCTACCCCGTGGATGCCGTTGTGCCAATGGGCGCCATCTACCTCACGACCAAGCTCGATGTGCTGGGCAAAACCACGCCGGCGGGTCAGCAGCTCACTACGACCAAGGAGCTGACGTCCTACCTTATCAGCGAGGCGCGGCTGGCCTTGGTGCCGTTCAGCGCGTTTGGCACCAGCGACACGGCACCGTGGTACCGTATGTCGGTAGGCGGGGCGTCGCTGGAGTCTATTGAGGCAGCGCTGCCGCGGTTGCGCGCTGCTTTGGATGCGCTACAATAGATAACCCAGTGTTTTTACAGCCCACCGGGGCGGCGGCCTACTCTGCGGAGCCCGCCGCCCCGGTGGGCTGTATACATTTATGCAAATGCTAGGTAATTATCAGAGATTATTCCATTATTACTAAATAAGTACCATCAATTGTATGATTTTACTTATTAATAGTATATTCTTGTAAATAGGTTTTGTTGATGAGCGACAGGGAAGTTATTACTTCTGTTCGTCCGCAAAACCATCGCGCCCTGCCTACTACACCTGCTTTTATTGCAATACCTGTGCTTTATCTTATTACCCGAACACTTCTTCTTTCATGCGTCTTTTCGTTGGGCGGTTATTGGTAAAACGTTTTCTCTTTGATCTGATTTTATTGGGTGGCTTGGCAGCTGCGCCGTCTGCGTTGCGTGCGCAGAGCACGGCTGCTCTTACGGGCACCGTGCGCGACGCTGTCGGACAGCCGCTGGAGTACGCCACCATCAGCTTGCACCGCGCCGCCGATTCGGTGGTGGTGAAAACCGAGTTCTGCGACGCGCAGGGCCGCTTTGCGCTGCCTGTTGCGCCGGCCGGTCAGTACTTGGTGTCGGCGGCGCTGGTGGGCTACACCCGCGTCTGGAGCCCACCCGTGGCGCTGGCTGGTCAGCCCCTGACTATCCATGCGCTTACCCTGCAAGCCAGCGCTGCTGCTACCTTGAGCGAGGTGAAAGTAGAAGCCCGTCGCCCACTGTATGAGCACGAGGCCGACCGCACCATCGTGAACGTGGAAGGTAGCACTCTGAGCGCCGGGGCCACCTCGCTGGACGTGCTGGGCCGCGCCCCTGGCATAACAGCAGATGCCGCCGACAACCTCGCGCTCCGCGGCCGCAAGGGCCTGCTGGTTCTGATTGACGGCAAACGCGTGCCCCTGAACGGCACCGAACTGGCCGACTACCTACGCGCCCTACCCGCCGAGCAGCTCAGTAGCATTGAGCTTCTGACCAACCCACCCGCCAAATACGACGCCCAGGGCGGAGCTGGCGTCATTGCCATTCATCTCAAAAAGGACCAGCGCCTGGGCACCAACGGTACCGCCAACGTCAGCTACGGGCGCGGACGCTATGGCAAGTTCACCACGGGCCTCACGCTGAACCACCGCCGCAAAAACCTGAACGTGTTCGGGAGCTATGCTTACACGAACCGCCGCAATTTCCTGGATCTGGATTTCTACCGGCAGTTTTCCGGTAGCAGTACATCGCCAGGAAGCAGCGAACAGTTCAACCGCAACACCAGCCACTTGCAGTCGCATAGCTGGAAGGCGGGACTGGACTATACCCTCTCGAAACGCACGCTGCTGGGCGCGAGCGTGAGCGGGCTCATCAGCGAGACGCCCAGCTTCAGCAACAACCAGACGCTTACATATACCAGGGGGCTTGATGCTGACGACGTGCTGACCGGACAGTACCGCTCTACCACCGACCAGACGGTGCGCCGCCCCAACCTGGCTGGTAATGTCAACCTCCGCCACGTATTTGCCGACTCCACCAACGCCCCCGAGCTAACCGTGGACCTGGACGTGGCCCGCTACTCCACCAACCGCCTGCTGGACCTGACTACCTTCTACGAGTTTCCCACGCTACCCACCAACGTGCTGCAAGGCGACCAGCAGAACCGCGTCACCATCCAATCGGCCAAGGCTGATTACAGCCGCCTCCTACCCTACCGCATCCACCTGGAAACCGGCGCGAAAGCCACGTTCATCAACTCCGACAACGACGCGGTATTTACCAACACCACCGGGGAGGTTACCACGCTGGAGCTCAACAAAACCAACCGTTTCCGCTACGACGAGAACGTGAATGCGGCCTACGTTAGCTTGCGCCACGCCTCCGCCAAAACCACTACCCAGTTGGGGCTGCGGGCCGAGCAAACGAATACGCTGAGCCGGCAGTCGGTAGGCAATGAGCGGTATGAGCGGCACTATTTGCAGCTGTTCCCGAACCTGTCGGTGAAGCGGACGCTCTCGGAGCAGCACGCGCTGGCCCTCTCCCTCAGCCGCCGCATCGACCGGCCCAGCTATGGGCAACTCAACCCGTTGCGGGTGTATTTTGACGCTACCTCCTACCAGTCGGGCAACCCGGCGCTACGGCCCCAGACCAGCTATAACCTGGAGCTGACGCACACGTTCCGCGAAAAGTACACCAGCACGTTGGGCTACGCCCGCACCAGCCAGTTGATTCAGAACGTGGTGCAGCCAGCGCCGGAGGGTGGCCGTACGGTGGTCAACCAGTTTGCCAACCTGGGCACACTGCACTTCTTCACGCTCACGCTCACGGCGCCCGTGGAAGTCACCAAAAGCTGGACGATGTACAACAACCTCGTGCTGTTCTACGGTCGCTACCTGGGCAACCTGGCTGGCACCGCTCTCGACAGGGGCCAGCCGGCTTTCACCTTCAACACCAACCAAAGCTTCAGCTTTGGCAAAGGCTGGTCGGCGGATGTGACGGGGCTGTACCAGTCGCGGGAGGTGGCGGCCTTTGAGGTGGTGCGCCACCGCGGGCAGGTGACGGCCGGTGTACAAAAGGCTCTCTGGGACAAGCAGGCCACGCTGCGCCTAAACGTGTCGGACATCTTCTACACCACCCCCATTAGTGCTACCGCTACCTACGATAACTTTCGGGAAACCTTCTACAACCGCTTCGACAGCCGCGTGGCTACCCTGGCCTTCACCTACCGCTTCGGGGGTAGCAAGGTAGCCGCCGCCCGCAAGCGCGCTGTGGGTGCTGATGAGGAGCTGCGCCGGACGGGGGGGTTGTAGACTCAATCACTACTTCCTAATCTTATTGCTAAGATACCTTTCACCTCTATGAAACGTCATTTTTCTACTTGCCACGAATTGTAGGTATCAACCTACAATTTGTATGAAACACCCCAAAAAGCGCTGGGCTTGGACAGCCCAGCAGAAAGGCCGTATTTCTCTCTACCGCAGCTGGGAATATAAGTGGCAACAACCCACACCGTGGTTTATCCATCATCGGTGGAAAGTTCATCGTAGCCAGACTCGCGAAGCCTTACACCAAATTTTACGTGGTGTAGATAACACACAAGTTCATTTTCCCTACCATCATAAGCATAATGGACATTGGGATTGGCTGTAAGCAAAACCTTATTTCTTGCGTTAACGCCTAAACAAAGGGACTAGCTTCAGCTAGTCCCTTTGTTTAGCAGCGCACTGTAACAAATACAGTCATAGGTTGACACGTCGAGCTGCAAAAGCTACAACTACCCGCGCCGCTTTCCGTCTAAGGGAGGAGTTTACTCAATCCTCTCCTTATGCTTCTCGATACCAAGCTGCCCGTCAGCTACATTCTCACGCGCATGTGGCCCGATATTATTCGGGTCCTGCTGATTTCTCTTTCCTTTCAACTGCTAAAGTTCTTTCTGGGCGACTACCTCCCCGAAATTCCGTTGCAGCTGCCTACCATCCTGGGTAGTCTGATTTCCCTGCTGCTGGCCTTCAACCTCAACCAGTCGTACGACCGGTGGTGGGAGGCGCGCAAGCTGTGGGGCGCCGTTGTGAACGACTCGCGGATGCTGGTGCTGCAAATCCTGCATTTCGTGCCCAACGACTTGCTGCGCAGCCCTGAACTCGGCTCGCCGCTACAAGCGTTTGCCTACCGTCAGATAGCGTGGTGCTACAGCCTGGGCCAGTCCCTACGCGGGCAGGATGCGCTGGCCGGCCTCGACAAGTTTCTGTCGGAGCAGGACCTGGCCTACCTGCGCAAGCACAGCAACAAGCCGGTAGGTATTCTGGCCCTGCACACGGCCCACACCAAGGCGCTGTATCAGCAGGAGGTCATCAACGCCTTCCAGCAAGTGCAGCTCGACAATACTATTGTGCGCTACACCGAGTCGATGGGCGGTGCCGAACGAATCAAGAACACGGTTTTTCCCTCCAGCTACCGCCAGATGATCTACCTATTGATCTACCTGTTTCTGATTACCCTTTCGTTGGGCCTAGTCGAAACGATTGGCCTATGGGAAATACCGGTACTAATGACCATTGCCGTTGCCTTTCTGCTGCTAGAACGCACCGCTCGCTACCTGCAAGACCCCTTCAACGACAAACCCACCGATACACCCATGACGGCCGTATCCCGCACCATTGAAATCAACCTGCGGCAGTTACTGGAAGAGAATAAAGAGGATATTCCGGCGCCGATGGTTTCGGGGTCGTTTTACTTGATGTAATCTTAAGCAGCGCAACCAGGCTTAACGGCAGGGCTTATTTTTTTCCTAGCTTTTCTTCCAACATGGTTCGGTAGAGCTTACCGTTATTTTCTTCATAGCCGGTAAACCGCTTTATTTCCTTGCCCCGGCTATCTGCCAAAACAATAAGAGGAATTGCGCTGAAATTGAATTTCTGCTTCACCAAATCGATTTCCTCTCTGTCGACGATAAGCTGTTGCCAACCCATCTGCTCTTGGCTTAATGCCTTTTGCCAGCTTTCCGGCTTTTCGTCGATGGAGACACTCACGAGGTTTATTCCCCGGTCTTTGTATTCCGTGTAGAGTTCTTTAAGTTGCGGTATTTCCCGGCGACACGGCCCGCACCAGCTGGCCCAAAACACGAGCATATTCACCTTGGCGCCATTATCCATCATCCCGCCCTGCTTCTTGTCAGGCCTTGTGAGGAGCATATTAGGCAAGGGCTGATCTGGATCTACTCTGTTCACTAAATAGTTTTTGACTTTAGCGCCAAAGGCTGATGCCTGCACATCTGGATTAAACAACGCCAAAATCTCGCGTAGCTCCTGTTCAGAATACTGTTCTTTCGCGTTATATATTTCTTTTATAAGGTAGAACCTGTTTAGAAAATCATCGCAATACCGTTGCCCGTCATGCTGAGCTTGTCGAAGCATCTCTACCGCTTCGCCTAACGTGCTCCACCGAAGCGGTAGAGATGCTTCGACAAGCTCAGCATGACGCCCTGATGACTTTCTAAACAGGTTCGTAATAAGAGTAGGGATTCTCTTTGATTTTGTTTTTAAAAAACTTGATTCTAGCGAATCGTTTTTTTCCTTCATTATTACCTAGCCAGCCAAAGTCCGCTCTGTTGAGACTATACATAAGGTCAGTTTCTTTGCTAGCAAACACTCTTATTTTATCGCCCCGAGCATCACCCTCTAATTTCGTATGTCCGCTTTCTAAGAAAAATGATGTGTTATAATATTTTAAACTGTCTGCGCCTTTTGTATGGTTATAAAACACTAGCATTCTATACCCCAGCCGTTTGAAAAATTGCTCAGCGCCTTTTGTGGAGTCATATGGTATCGTGTTATCGGTATAGTGAATGGATACCATACTAGGAGTGAATGAAGAATCAGTTTTCAGCTTGAAGAGGAAATGACCTCCCTTGCATTCCGCCGAATCAAACCGAATCCAACTGTGGGCATCGGCTAGGTAGACTTTGCCATCGGGAATGTGCTTAACGTTTCCTTCAATGATAACTTCATCAGCAGGTTTCTCTTTGGCGCAAGCACACAGGCAAGCGAGCAGCCCGATTTTCACAAATGAATTCTTCATGGTTTATATAATGTAGTAGACTGATTTTTAGAATAGTGAACGTCAAGAATTGAATATACAATATGTTATGTATCGCACAATCAGAAAGCCCCGCTGCCGAACCAACGAAATGATTTCGTTGGTTCGGCAGCGGGGCTTTCTGATTGCTTAGGTTCCCTACCCTTTCGCCGTCAGCGTGATGTACGGGATGATACATTCCTCCAGCGAGATGCCGCCGTGTTGGAACGTGTCCTTGTAGTAGTTCACGTAGTAGTTGTAGTTGTTGGGGTAGGCAAAGAAGTAGTCGCCCACAGTGAACACGTAGGCCGTACTCACGTTTTCGCGGGGTAGGAAGATGCGCTCAGGCTTGCGCACCACGTACACGTCGCGGGAGTCGTCGAAGCCCAGGTTTTTGCCGTGCTTGTAGCGCAGGTTGGTGTTGGTATTCCGGTCGCCCACAATCTTGTAGGGGCGCTTCACGCGGATGGTGCCGTGGTCGGTGGTGATGATGAGCTTGCCCTTTTTCTCGGAAATGGTTTGCAGCATCTCGTACAGCGGCGAGTGCAGAAACCACGAGCGGGTAATGCTGCGATATGCCGACTCATCGGCCGCCAACTCCCGAATCATGGCCATGTCGGTGCGGGCGTGGGAGAGCATATCCACGAAGTTGTAGACGATGACGTTGAGCTTGTAGTTATTGTGCAGGTTGGCCATTTTGCCCAGCAAGTCCTTGCCGGCCTGCAAGTTGGTTACCTTGTGGTAACTGTGCTTGTACTTTTGGTTGGCCCGCTGGAAGTTGATTTCCATGAACTCGGCCTCGTGCAGGTTTTTGCCCTCGTCGTCGTCGTCGTTCACCCACAGGTTGGGATACTTCTTCTGAATCTCGCCCGGCATCATGCCCGAGAAGATGGCATTGCGCGCGTAGGCCGTGGTGGTGGGTAGGATGGAGTAGTACATTTCCTCCGTGTCCACGGTGAACAGCTCGGCAATGATGGGCTCCAGAATCTTCCACTGATCGTAGCGCAGGTTGTCGATGAGTACGAAGTACACGGGCGTATCGCCGGTTTCCTTCAGCAGCGGAAACACGCGCTCCTTGAACAACTGGTGCGACATGAGCGGGGCATCCTTGTCGTCGCCGTTCACCCAGTCCTCGTAGTTCTCGGTAATGAAGCGGCCGAAGTACGTGTTGGCCTCGTCCTTCTGCATATTGAACACGTCGGCCATGCTCTTGCCTTCCGTCTCGTCAATCTCCAGCTCCCAGTAAGTCAGCTTCTTGTACACATCAGTCCATTCGGCGGGCGAGAGCCGGTCGCCGAGCTGCATACCTAGCTGGCGGAAGTCGCGCTGGTAGCTGCTGTTGGTCTTTTCCGAAACCAAGCGCTTGTTGTCCAGCACTTTCTTCACCGACAGCAGAATCTGGCTGGGGTTCACGGGTTTGATAAGGTAGTCGGCAATCTTGCTGCCGATGGCCTCCTCCATAATGTGCTCCTCCTCGCTCTTGGTAATCATTATCACCGGCACAGTGGGCTTGATGGCTTTGATTTCGGTGAGCGTTTCGAGGCCCGTGAGGCCGGGCATATTCTCATCCAGAAACACCAGATCATAGGTTTTCTCCTGAATTTCCTCAATGGCATCGGCACCGGAGTTCACGCCGGTTACGTCGTAGCCTTTTTCTTTGAGAAAGAGAATATGGGGTTTGAGCAGATCGATTTCGTCGTCGGCCCAGAGAATGGAGTATTGCATAAGAGGTTTTGAGAGTGTAGCACGAAGCTCTACTTCGCGCATCGTTGAACGAGTCGCCGTTGCGTCCCATTGTCCGACCAGCAGGAATTCGTCCTACCTAGTCGCTCAACCGGGCAACTGCTGCGGTTTCGTGAGTAGCTTTACCGTTAATTCCGCCCTTTGGGTTTTAGAAAATTAAGGCTACTCTATATTGTTCTACCTAGATCCTCAACCAAAAAAACCCGAAAATAGTTAGCAATTAGCGCAAAGCACTTGTGTTGAGCTTCTGTAATTACCCTGCGTTGCCGGCCGCACCAAGCGCCTTACAGCACGCAATCAGCGCTTGGCACTATCCCCTACCATGAACAAAAAGAAAATCTTCAACGACCCGGTGTACGGTTTCGTGACCATCCCCACGGAGCTACTATTTGACCTCATCGAGCACCCCTATTTCCAGCGGCTACGACGCATTCAGCAGCTCGGCCTTACCAGCTTTGTGTATCCGGGGGCGCTGCACACGCGCTTTCACCACGCGCTGGGCGCCATGCACCTGATGTCGCTGGCCCTGCGCTCGTTGAAGGACAAGGGCGTGAAAATTTCGGCCCTGGAAGGCGAGGCCGCCATGATTGCCATTCTGCTGCACGACATCGGCCACGGCCCGCTTTCGCACGCGCTGGAGCACTCCATTTTCGACGGCGTGCCGCACGAGCAACTTTCCCTGTACCTCATGCAGCGACTGAACGCGGAGTTTGACGGGCAGCTTGATCTGGCCATCGAGATTTTTCAGGGTTCCTACCCCCGGCCGTTCTTCCACCAACTGGTGAGTAGTCAACTGGATATGGACCGCCTCGACTACCTCAACCGCGACTCCTTCTACACGGGCGTGCAGGAGGGTAGGCCCGGCGCCGACCGCCTCATCAAAATGCTGACGGTGGTGGACGAAAAGCTGGTGTTGGAAGAAAAAGCCGTGTATAGCATCGAAAACTTTTTGGTGAGCCGCCGCCTGATGTATTGGCAGGTGTACCTGCACAAAACCGTGACCTCGGCCGAGCAGATGGTGATTCGCATTGTGCAGCGCGCCCGCGACCTGGCCCGCGCCGGGCAGGAGGTAGGGGCTTCGTCGTGCCTGCATTACTTCCTGAGCCGGCCGGTAAGCATCCGCGAGTTTGAGGCCGATGACAGCATCCTGCAACGCTTCGTGCAGCTCGACGACTACGACATCTGGGGCGCGGTGAAGCAGTGGGCCACCCACCCCGACAAGGTGCTCAGCTACATGGCGAGTAGCATCCTCAACAGACACTTGTTCAAAATTACGCTGCAATCCGACCCGTTTGAGGACGACTTCAAGCTGGGTGTGACGGAGCTGATTGCCGAGCACTTTCAGCTGCCGCCGGAAGAGGCTGCTTTGTTGATGCTGCACGGCCGCATCAGCAATAACGCCTACGACGCCGTGGGCGACACTATTGATGTGCTCACTAAGCGCGGACGCGTGGTAAATGTGGCCGAAGCATCGGATTTGCCCAACATAAGGGCACTAAGCCAACGGGTAGAAAAACATTACCTCTGCTACCCCAAGGAGATTATGCAGTGACTAACAGTCAGTTGCCAAGCTTGACCTTAACTAGGTCAAGCTCACATTAGAAAAAGGGATATTTCTCTAATTTTGCCCAATGGAATTTACGGTAAGCCAGATAGCGGAAGTGCTGCACGGCACGACGGAAGGAGATGCCACCCGGAGTATTGACCGGCTGGCTAAAATCGAAGAAGCCCAGTTGGGGGCGCTTTCTTTTTTGGCCAACGCCAAGTATGAATCCTACCTCTATACCACAGGTGCCTCTGCCGTGATTGTGAGCAAGGAACTGGTGCTGCGCCAGCCCGTCACGGCAGCCCTCATCCGCGTCGATGACCCGTACACCAGCTTCACTACTCTGCTCGAATTCTACCAGCAGGCCGCCCGCACCGGCCGCCGGGGAGTAGAGGAGCCAGCCTTTTTGGGTGCGGGCTCGGAGGTAGGCGACGGCCACTACCGCGGCGCGTTTTCCTACGTAGGCGAAGGCTGCAAAATCGGGCGCGACGTGCTGATTTTCCCCCACGCCTACATCGGCGACCGGTGTACCATCGGCGACGGTACGATCATCTATGCCGGGGCCAAAATATACGCCGATACGGTGGTAGGTGCCCGTTGCGTTATCCATGCCGGCGCCGTGCTGGGCTCCGATGGTTTCGGCTTTGCGCCCCAGCCCGACGGCTCTTACCGCTCCATTCCGCAGATTGGCAACGTAGTGCTGGAAGACAACGTGAGCATCGGGGCCAATACGGCTATCGACTGCGCCACGATGGGTTCCACCATCATCCGGGAAGGTGCCAAAATCGATAATCTGGTGCAGTTAGCCCACAATGTGGAGGTAGGCCGCCATACAGTTATTGCGTCGCAAACGGGGGTTTCGGGCTCCACCAAGATTGGCGATTTCTGTGTACTGGCTGGTCAAACGGGTATCGCGGGCCATATCAGCTTGGCCAACCGCACCACAGTCACGGCTCAGTCGGGGGTAGGCAAGTCCATCAAGGAAGAAGGCGTGTTTTTGCAGGGTGCTCCCGCCTTCAATTTGCGTGATAGTTTACGAGCTCAAGCCGTTTTTCGGCACCTACCCGACCTGGAGCGCCGCCTGAGTGCATTGGAACGTGCCAATCCGAAGCCGGAAAAGTCATAGCTTTGCCACTACAGAAGCTAGAAGTCAGAAGCTAGAAGTTAGAACTGCGACTTGGCTAGCCTCTGTACTCCTGGCTTTACATTCTAGCTTCTAGCTCCTCGGCTTCTAGCTTCCTTCTACATGAACGACAAGCAACATACTATTAAGGCCCCGGTAACCGTGAGCGGTATTGGCCTGCACACGGGCGTGGTGGCTACCATGACTTTCTGCCCGGCCCCGGTCAACCACGGCTATAAGTTTCAGCGCATCGATTTGCCCGGCCAACCCCTTGTGGATGCCGACGTGGATAATGTGGTGGACCTTTCCCGCGGCACCACCATCGAGCAGAACGGCGCCCGCGTGAACACCGTGGAGCATACGTTGGCCGCCTTAGTAGGCTTGCAAATCGACAACGTGCTCATCCAGCTCAGCGGCCCCGAGCCGCCCATCATGGATGGCTCGTCGTATGAGTTTATCAAGCCCTTGCAGGAGGTAGGGCTGGAGGAGCAGAACGCGTTGCGCAACTACTTCGAGATTCCCGACGAAATCCGCTACCAGGACAATCCGCGGGGTGTGGAAATTGCCGCCCTACCCCTCGACAACTACCGCCTCACGGTGATGGTAGACTACAACTCGCCGGTGCTGGGCTCGCAACATGCCTCGCTCACGGAGATGTCGCAATTTGCCACCGAAATTGCTTCGTCGCGCACCTTTTGCTTCCTGCATGAGCTGGAAGCGCTCTACAAGCAAAACCTCATCAAAGGCGGCGACCTGAGCAATGCCATTGTGGTGGTAGACCGGGTAGTGAGTGAGGATGAGCTGAGCGAGCTGGCCGAAATGCTGGGCAAGCCCAAAGTGGCCGTGAAGAAGGAAGGCATCCTCAACAACGTGGACCTGCGCCACAAGAACGAGCCCGCCCGCCACAAGCTCCTCGACCTCATTGGCGACCTGGCCCTGGTAGGCCGCCCGCTGAAAGGCCAGATTCTGGCGGCCCGGCCCGGCCACGCCGCTAACGTAGCCTTTGCCAAGCGCATTAAAAAGAAGATGCTGGAGGTAGACTCCTCGCCGGTGCCGCACTACGACCCCACCCGCGTACCGGTGATGGACATCAACCAGATTGCAGCCATCCTACCCCACCGCTACCCCTTCCTGCTCATCGACAAGATTATTCACCTGGATGCTACCACGGTAACCGGCGTGAAGAACGTGACGATGAACGAGCCGTTCTTTCCCGGGCACTTCCCCGGCAATCCTGTGATGCCCGGCGTGCTTCAGATTGAGGCCATGGCCCAAACTGGTGGTATCTTGGTGCTGAACACCGTACCCGACCCCGAAAATTACTGGACGTATTTCCTGGGCATCGACACCTGCCGCTTCCGCCGTATGGTGAAACCCGGCGACACCATTATCTTCAAATGTCAGCTGCTGGCTCCCATCAAACGGGGCATTGCGAAAATGAGCGGCAAGGCTTTTGTGAATGGAAAAGTGGTAATGGAGGCCGAAATGAGCGCCAGCATCGTGAAAAAAAGTTGAGAGTTATAAATGAAGAATGACAAATAGCCGTTGGTCTGTGTGATACCCTGGCTATTTCCTTCAATTCTTAATTCTTAATTCTTACTTCTTAATTGACTAGCATGAACCAGCCGTTTGCCTATATCCACCCCGAAGCGAAGATTGCCCATAACGTAGTGGTAGAGCCTTTCTCCACTATTTATCAGGACGTTGAAATCGGGGAGGGTACCTGGATTGGTCCGAACGTGACCATTATGCCGGGCGCCCGGATTGGTAAGAACTGTAAGATTTTTCCTGGCGCCGTTATTTCAGCCGTACCCCAGGATTTGAAATTTGCGGGCGAGAAAACGACTGCCCACATCGGAGACAACACCGTGCTTCGGGAGTGCGTGACGGTGAACCGTGGTACCGTAGACAGAATGAAAACGGTAGTGGGTAGCAATTGCCTGTTGCAAGCCTACGTACACGTAGCCCACGATTGCGCCATTGGCGACAACTGCGTCATTTCTAATGCGGTGCAGCTCGCCGGCCACGTTGTAGTAGGCGATTGGGCTATTTTGGGTGGCACATCGGCAGTACATCAGTTCGTGCATGTTGGGCAACACGCCTTCATTGCAGGAGGCTCGTTGGTACGTAAAGACGTTCCCCCGTTTGTGAAAGCTGGCCGGGAGCCCCTTACGTACGCTGGCGTAAACTCAGTGGGCCTGCGACGCCGGGGCTTTTCCGAAGCGGCCATCTTGCAAGTACAACAGTGCTACCGCTTGTTATTCATGAGTGGCCTGAATACCAGCGATGCACTCGACCAGATTGAGCTAGAGCTACCACCCAGCCTGGAGCGCGATGAGGTAGTTAATTTTGTCCGTACTTCAGGCCGGGGTATTATTAAAGGCTTCTCACGCAGCGGCGATAGTGCAGATTGAAGCTCACTCTCTGAGCAAGCGCTACCTGCGCGAGTGGATTTTCAGGGACCTGACGCATACGTTCCAGCCTGGTTCGGCCACGGCCATTCTGGGGCCGAACGGCTCTGGTAAAAGCACGCTGCTCAATACGTTATCGGGGCAGTTGCTACCTAGCCAAGGGACGCTAGCCTATTTCTGGCAGGGCCAGCCAGTGGCCGTGGAGAATGTGCCGCGCCTACTAGCCTACTGCGCGCCCTACCTGGAAGTGGTGGAGGAGCTGACCCTAACGGAGCTGTTGCACTTTCACACCCGTTTCAAGCCCTTGCGTCCCGGCCTCACCATCAAGCAGCTGATTGAGTTGATGTACCTGGAAAACTCGCGCCACAAACTGGTTCGCGACTTTTCTTCAGGCATGAAGCAGCGCCTCAAGCTGGCCCTGGCCCTGTACGCCGACGCCCCGCTGCTCCTACTCGACGAGCCTACCACCAACCTTGACCGGGCCGGCGTGGCATGGTACCTGGAGCACGCCCACTCCACCATTGCCGGGCGTACAGTACTGGTCAGCTCCAACGTGCAGGAGGAATACGAATTTTGTCCGGAGCACCTCAACGTCACGGACTTCGGCGCTCAGGCAGCCCGCTGATTGTAACTGGGAGCTTGTATATTTGGATAAACCACATCGAGTATGTCAGCTCAACCACAACCATACATCACTGCCGAGGAATACTTGGCCGCTGAGCGTGCTGCCAACCGGGATACGGATGGTAAGAACGAGTACTTTCAGGGTGAAGTGTATGCCATGAGCGGTGCCAGTCGGCAACATAACCTACTAGTATCTAATATAATTCGCGGACTTGGCAACCGCCTCGGAGATGCTTGCAATGTATATCCTAGCGATATACGCGTGCACGTAGCTAGTAACGGATTGTATACCTATCCAGATGTGGCAGTGACCTGCGGTGAAGAGGAATTTTTGCCCGACGCCTACCTTGATACCCTACTAAATCCGGTGCTGTTGGTTGAAGTCACATCTCGTTCAACTGCTCAGTATGACCAAGAGGGCAAGTTTCTGCTCTACCGGAATATTGCCAGCTTGCGGCATTACTTGTTAGTAGACAGCCGACGCGTGCACATTCTCTGCATCACGCGACTCGAAGGCGACACGTGGAACTTTCGGGAATATAACCAGCTGACGGAGCAAGTCGATTTACCTGCTTTACACCTCGAAGTTTCGGTTAGTGAAATCTACCGAAAAGTCCCTCTATCAGCTGCTAATGGCGCTTTATAAGATTCTCTTTACCTTTCTACCAAACATCTAAACGTCCCGTGTCGTATCTTCGGCCTTGGGCGACGCAAATAGACTGCTTTATTTTTTTCACCTCTTTATCGCCCTTTACCACGGCTATGAGAACGTACGACGACTTCGACGACGACAACCTCGACGATGACGACGAGCTTGACAATTTTGCTAAATCCGGCGGTAGCAAAACCCGCGGCAGCGCCGAGGATAAGCTCTCCGCCAAATACTCCGACTACCTGATGTGGCGCGACACGGGCTCCTCGCACGATGAGGCTCTGGACCTAGCCAACATGACGGAAGAAGAGTACGCCACTGCTGAAGCCGCCGACGACTCCAGCGACAGCAGCGGCTTCGACAGCTTCGATGACGACCTGGATGATGACAATCTAGATGATGACGATGATAGCTTCAACAGCCAAAGTAGCAAGCGCGGCAGCAAAGGCCGTTACGATGATGATGATTACTAAGATGCTGCTATAATGCTTATCGTCAGTATAGCTTAACGAAACGAAGAAGGCCCGCACTTTATGTAAAGTGCGGGCCTTCTTCGTTTCGTTAAGCTATACTGACACGTTAACTCTTTGAGCCGCCGAATACTCGCTTCAGCAACTCGGTAGTGCGCGCCACAGGATTTTCGCGGATATTGGCTTCCTCCTGTGCTACCAGCGTAAACAGGCCACCTATGGCCTTGTCGGTGGCATATTGGTTCAAATCAGTCTGCACGGGCGTTACCAGCGGAATTTTGTTGTAGCGGGTAGTGAGGGCCGTGTAATAACGCGTGGCATTTACCTTATCCAGCGACTGTTGAATGATGGGCTGGAAAGCCGTAGTGAGTTGGGTGGTAGTCGTGCGCTTGAGGTAGGACGTAGCGGCGTCTTTTTCGCCAGTCAGAATCCCCCACACATCTTTAAAGGTCAGGCTCTTGATAGCCGCCAGAAAGATGGGTTTAGCACTTTTGGCTGCATCCTCGGCACCCCGGTTCAGCGACAACTCAAACTGATCTACCTGGCTACCCAGGCCAATGGTGCGCAGAGTATTGGCCACACGTTGGGCATCGGGCGGAAAAGGAATCCGAATCAGTTTATTGAGGTAGAAACCATCGGTTTGGGATGCTTGATCTGTACCCTTACTAATCCCCTGAATAAGCGCCTGTTTCAGTCCTTCAGCGGCTTCGGTCTGACTCACGGAGCCAGTGGTAGAGGTGGTAGTGGTTTTCTTGGTAGTAGGCAATTTGATGCTACCAATCTTGGGTAGCTGGAATACCTGGGCGCAGGACGACGTGTGCAGGCCCAGCAGCAGCCCGGCAACAACTAGAGGGAAACGAAGATTTTTCATAACTCAAAGCAAGCATTCGCAGTTAGTGGAAGCGAATCTGTCTGTAAAAAGGCACAAACCGGACCAAAAACCTTCGCCCCATCCTACCCTACTTTATGCAACAAGTACCCAACGCCGAAATCATCACCATTGGCGACGAACTGCTCTACGGCCAGGTTATCGACACTAATTCGGCCTTTATGGGTCAGGAACTGGGTAAGCTGGGCGTGCGGGTGCGGCAGATTTCTAGCGTATCGGACCGGGGCGCCGAGATTGTGCAGGCCCTGGACGCCGCCCGCGAGCGGGCCGATGTGATTCTGCTTACCGGCGGCCTCGGCCCTACCAAGGACGACCTCACCAAGCACGTTCTCACGGAGTACTTCCGCTCGGAGCTGGTACTGCACGAGCCTACCCTACAACACGTAGAGGCCATCTTTGCCCGCTACAACCGGCCTATGCTGGAGGTGAACCGCCAACAGGCCTACGTGCCGCGCGCGTGCGAAGTGGTGCCTAACCCAATGGGCACGGCGCCCGGCATGTGGTTCGAAGACCGCGGCACCGTATTCGTGTCGATGCCGGGTGTGCCCTTTGAGATGAAGCGGATGATGACCGATACAGTCTTACCCCGCTTGCAGGAGCACTTTCATACGGCCCCTATTGAGCACGTGGTAGTACAGACGGTAGGGCTGGGCGAATCGTTTCTGGCTCAACAGATTGCTGACTGGGAAGATGCCCTCCCCCCCAACGTGAAGCTGGCCTACCTACCCTCGCTGGGGGCCGTGCGCCTGCGCCTCACCGGCACCGACGACGGCCAGCCCGATCTGCGCGGCCGTATGCTGGCCCTACTCCCCGCATTACGTGAGCGGCTGGGCACCCACATATTTGCCGAAGGTGAAGTGAAACTAGAGGAAGCCGTGGGCCAGCTCTTGCGTGAGCGGGGCCTCACGGTAGGCACCGCCGAGAGCTGCACCGGTGGCTACATCGCGCAGCGCCTAACGAGTGTTCCCAGCAGTTCGGCCTATTTTCAGGGCAGCATTGTAGCGTATCACAATGATATAAAAGTCAAAGAGCTAGGCGTGAACCCAGAAACTTTGGCAGCGCACGGCGCCGTAAGCGAGGCTACGGCCCGCGAAATGGCCGAGGGGTTGCGCCAACGCTTGGGCGTAGATGTAGCGGTATCGGCCAGTGGTATTGCCGGCCCTAGTGGCGGCACGCCCGACAAGCCCGTAGGCACCATCTGCATTGCCTACTCCGATGCGTATCAGACCATTAGCCGTCAGCTGAATTTCGATCGGGGGCGACAGCTAAATATTGAGTTTACGAGTACGGCTGTGCTGAATTTGCTGCGCTTGAGCCTGCCGCCAACATTGAAATAGTGCGGTGTGAAAGGATGAGTTTGCTGTTCTGACTGCGCAAAATGCGCAAATCGCGCCACCGGAACATCAAACTCACCCTTTCACACCGCACCATTTCACTATTGCCTACCTTTGCGGCACTAAACCTCCCCCACCCTTAACTTCTCACTACCTCCCGCAACCTATGGCACGAGTGGAAATGACGATGCCCAAAATGGGCGAATCCATTATGGAAGGCACCGTTCTGAAATGGCTAAAACAATTAGGTGATGCCATTGAACAGGACGAATCGGTGCTGGAAGTAGCTACTGATAAGGTAGATACGGAAGTACCCGCCCTCCACGCCGGTACGTTGCAAGAGATTCTGGTTCAGGAAGGTGATGTGGTAGCCGTGGGCGCCCCCATTGCTATTATCGAAACCGACGCTGCCAGCGCAGGAGCGCCAGCTATGGCTGCTACTGCGCAAGCTCCACAGGAGCCCGCTGCCGCCGATGAGGAAGAAGCTGCTGCAGATGTACCGCACGTGCCACAAGCCACTGCTCCTTCGGCGGCTCCGGCCGTTGGCCGCTTCTACTCGCCCCTCGTTCTCAGCATTGCCCGCGAAGAGGGTATTTCCCTAGCCGATCTGGAGCAGCTGCCCGGTACTGGCGCCGAGGGTCGCGTGACGAAAAAGGATATTCTGGACTATGTAGCCGACGGCAAGAAGCCGCTGGCACAGCCGCAGGCTCCTACCCTACAGCCGCAGTCTGAAGCACCTGCTACCGCCGCGCCGCAGGCAGCACCAAAAGAGGCTACTGCCCCGCAACCTGCCACCAAGCCTGAGGCTGTCAAGCCAAAACCAGAAGAGTCGAAAGCCAAGCCCGTTCCTTCTGTAAGTGGCAACGACGAGCTGCTGGAAATGGACCGTATGCGCAAGCTGATTGCCCAACGCATGGTGGACTCGAAGCGGATTTCGCCGCACGTTACCAGCTTCGTGGAGGCCGATGTGACGGAGTTGGTGAACTGGCGCAACAAGCACAAGGATGCCTACAAAAAGCGCGAAGGAGAAAATCTGACCTTCACGCCGCTGTTCATCCAGGCCATTGCCCGCGCTATTCAGGACTTCCCGAATATCAACGTGTCGGTAGATGGCGACTACATCATCAAAAAGCGCGATATCAACGTTGGGCTAGCCGTTGCCCTACCCTCCGGCAACCTGATTGTACCCGTCATTCACAACGCCGACCAGCTGAATCTGAATGGCCTGAGCAAGCGCGTGAACGACCTCGCCAATCGTGCCCGTCAGAACAAGCTCAAGCCCGAAGATCTGGAAGGCGGCACCTATACCGTCAGCAACGTGGGCTCGTTCGGCAACGTGATGGGCACGCCCATTATCATGCAGCCGCAGGTAGCCATTATGGCCGTGGGCGCTATCAAGAAAAAGCCTGCCGTGATTGAAACTGCGCAGGGCGACTTGATTGGCATTCGACACTTCATGTTCCTTTCGCACAGCTACGACCACCGCGTGGTAGATGGCTCGCTGGGCGGCATGTTTGTGCGCAAGGTGGCCGACTACCTGGAGCAGTTCGACCCGAATACTACTATCTAGCAGCGTATCTTCGCGCACTGGTTTCGCATAAGCCCATCCAGCCGGATGGGCTTATCTTTTTGCTTATCCATTCAGATGAAAAACTACCTTTTCCTGGCTGCGCTTCTCATCGCACTGGGCCTGATTCTCTACCTGTTTCGCCAGCTCACGGTCACCGAAGATGCTCTGAAATTAGCTGAAAAGCGTTTTGCCGACTGCGAGCAGGTGACGTTTCAACTGCAAATGCAGAACCGTGGTGTTGCGCCCCGCGGCCGGCAGGATGTCACGCGGGATACGTTAGGCACTGAGTAGAAAACAAATGTCATTCCGAGCGTAGCGAGGAATCTGAGGTATGCATGCTACGCCTACTCAGATTCCTCGCTACGCTCGGAATGACAACAAAAAAGCTCCGCGGCGAACGGAGCTTTTTTGTTGTGCATCGGTATATTTTACGCCCGCATTCCCAGCACCAGCATCATAAAGGCATATTGCCGGGCCGTGTCGTGAAGGGACTTGAAGCGGCCGGAGGCGCCGCCGTGGCCGGCCGCCATGTCGGTGTGCAAGAGCAGCATATTGTTATCCGTTTTCATAGTGCGGAGCTTGGCTACCCACTTGGCCGGCTCGAAGTACTGTACCTGCGAGTCGTGCAGGCCGGTGGTAACCAGCATGTTGGGGTAGGCTTGCTTCTTCACGTTGTCGTAGGGCGAGTAGGACAGCATGTAGTCGTAATACTGCTGCTCATTGGGGTTGCCCCACTGGTCGTACTCGCCGGTGGTCAAGGGAATGCTTTCGTCGAGCATGGTGGTTACCACATCCACAAACGGCACGGCAGCAATGACGCCTTTGTACAGGTCGGGGCGCATGTTGACGACGGCGCCCATCAGTAGGCCGCCCGCCGAGCCGCCCATGGCAAATAGCTTCTGCGGCGAGGTGTATTTCTGCTGAATCAGGTATTCCGAGCAGTCAATAAAATCGGTGAAGCTGTTCTTTTTGTGCAGCATCCGGCCGTTTTCGAACCACTCCCTGCCCATCTCCTGCCCGCCGCGAATGTGGCAGAGCACGTAAGCAAAGCCCCGGTCGAGCAAGCTGAGGCGGGCAGCCGAGAAGCCGGGGTCCTGCGAGAAGCCGTAGGAACCGTAGGCGTATTGCAGCAGCGGCGCGTTGCCATCCTTCTTGAAGCCTTTCTTGTAGACGATGGAAATCGGCACCATAGCCCCGTCTCGGGCTTTCACAAAGGTGCGCTCCGTCACGTAATCTTCTTTCTTGAAGCTGCCTACTACCTCCTGCTGCTTGAGCAAAGTGCTTTTGCCAGTCGCCATGTTGTAGTCATAGGTAGAGGACGGCGTGGTGAGCGAGGTGTAGTTGTAGCGCAGCACCGGCGTATCCAGTTCCGGGTTTACGCCGATGGTGGCGGTATACGCCGGCTCACTGAAGGTCATGTAGTTTTTCTTTTTGTCCTTCAGGCTCATAATGAGCAGTTGGCGCAGCCCTTCCTTGCGCTCATTCACCACAAGGTAGTCCCGGAACACATCGAAAGCATCGATAAACGCGTCTTTGCGGGCCGGAATAACGTCTTTCCACGCCGCTTTGGCGGTGTTACCTATGGGAGTCACCATCAGGCGATAGTTGGGCGCCTCCCAGTTGGTGCGCACGTAGAATTGGTCGCCTAGGTGCTCCACGTCGTAGAGGTGGTCCTTTTCGCGGGGTAGGAAGGTTTTGAACTCGCCGGTGGGCGTGGCGGCATCCAGGTACCGAATTTCGTTGGAGAGAGAGCTACCGAGCGCCAGGAAGATGTATTTCTTTGATTTTGAGCGCCCTACTCCCAGGTTGAAGGTGTTATCCTTTTCCTCGTAAATCAGCTTGTCCTGCTTGGGGTCGGTGCCGAGGGTGTGGCGGTAGAGCTGGTAGGGCAGCAGCGTGGTTACATCCTTTTTGGCGTAGAACACGGTCTTGTTGTCGGCGGCCCACACGGCACTGCCGCTGGTATTCGGGATGGCTTCGGGGTAGGCCTTGCCCGTCTTCAAGTCCTTGAAGCGCAGCGTGTAAAGGCGGCGGCTCACGGTATCCACACCGTAGGCCATCAACTGGTTGTTGTCGCTGACCTCGTAGCCACCCACCGCGAAATAGCTCTTGCCTTTGCCCATTTCGTTGGCGTTCAGCAGCACTTCTTCCGATGCTTTCAGGTCGCCCTTCTTGCGGCAGTAGATGGGGTACTCGCCGCCTTTTTCGTAGCGGGTGTAGTAGTAATAGCCGTTGTCGCGGTAGGGCACCGACTCGTCCTGCTCCTTGATGCGACCCTTCATTTCCTGGTAAAACTTCTCCTCCAGGTCTTTCACCGGGGCCATCACCTTGTCGAAATAGGTGTTTTCGGCGTCGAGGTAGCTGATTACCTGTGGATTGGTGCGCTCGTTCAGCCAGTAGTAGTTGTCGGTGCGCGCGTTGCTGCCCATTTTCAGCTCTTTGGGCTTCACCAAGGCCACGGGCGGGGCAGGCGCCTGTTGGGCCTCGGCCCCAGCGGCCATAGCTAAAGCGCTGAATAGGATAGTAGATTTCTTCATGGTTGTGGAAGGGTAGTTGTGGAAGAAAGATACGACTGCGGAGCGAAGGTTGCGCCCATTCAAGCAGTACATACAAGAACGTCATTTCGACCAGCGGGAGAAATCTCGCGTGCTCCGGTAATTACTACCTACCCTCAGCACGCGAGATTTCTCCCGCTGGTCGAAATGACGTTCCGTTGGCTTGCTTACGCTTTACAGCGCCGCCAGGCTTTGCTCCAAGGCCGTAATCTTGGCTTCGGCGTCGGCTAGCTTCTGGCGCTCACGCTCTACCAAGTCGGGCTTGGCGTTCTGCACAAACTTTTCGTTGGCCAGCTTTTTCAGCACCGAATCGCGGAAGCCTTGGGCGTATTCCAACTCCTTGGTTAAGCGCTCTTTTTCGGCACCGAGGTCAATCTGGCCTTCCAGCGGAATAAAGAACTCAGCGCCACCCGAAACGAAGCCTACTGCCGCGGCTGGCGCGGCCTCTACCACACTGATTTCCGTTAGCGCCCCCAGCTTGCGCAGGATGCCATCGTAGTCTTGCAGCAGCTGCACATCGTCGGTTTTGGCGGCCAAAGTCAGCGGTTTGTTGGGGCCGAGGCCTTTCTGGTTGCGAATGTTGCGGATACCAGCTACAACGTCGAGAGCCTGACTCATACGAGCCAGCAGTTCGGTAGCATTTGCTACCGGCTGCGGCTTAGGCCAGGCGGCTATGCAGAGGTAGTCCTGGTCGGTGCGCTCGGCCAGCTCGTGCCAGATTTCCTCCGTGATGAAGGGCATGAACGGGTGCAGCAGCTTCAGCAGCGTTTCGAGGTAGGCGGTGGTGTGGCGCAGCGTTTCGGCGTCGATAGGGGCTTGGTAAGCAGGCTTCACCATTTCCAGGTATACCGAGCAGAAGTCGTCCCACACCAGCTTATACACGGTCATCAGCGCGTCGCTCATCCGAAACTTCTCGAAGTGCTCGTCCAGCTCAGCCAGTGTGGTGTGCAGCTTCGCCCCGAACCACTCCACAGCCTTTTGGTTGGCGAAGGGTAGAGCGGCGTCTACCTCCCAGCCTTGGGTGAGGCGGAAGGCGTTCCAGAGCTTGTTGGTGAAGTTGCGGCCCTGCTCCACCAGCTTGATATCGAACAACAAGTCGTTGCCGGCGGGCGAGGAGAATAGCATACCCGTGCGCACACCGTCGGCGCCGTATTGGGCAATAAGGTCCAGAGGGTCGGGCGAGTTGCCAAGCTGCTTGCTCATCTTCCTACCCTGGTCGTCACGCACAATGCCGGTGAGGTACACGTTGCGGAACGGCACTTCCTTGCGGTATTCCAACCCGGCCATAATCATGCGGGCCACCCAGAAAAACAGGATTTCGGGGGCCGTTACGAGGTCGTCGGTGGGATAGAAGTAGTTGATGTCGGCATTGTCGGGGTCCTTGAAACCGTCGAACACGGAAATCGGCCACAGCCACGACGAGAACCACGTATCGAGTACGTCCTCATCCTGGCGCAACTCCGACGCTTGCAGATTCTGGTTACCGCTTTGCTCACGGGCCAGCTTCAGGGCTTCTTCCGCGTTCAGTGCCACCACAAACGAGCCATTGGGCAGGTAGTAGGCCGGAATGCGCTGGCCCCACCATAGCTGCCGCGAGATGCACCAGTCGCGCACGTTCTCCATCCACGCCCGGTACATGTTCTTGAACTTGGGCGGGTGCAGCTTAATTTCGTCGTTCTCGACTACCTCCAGGGCCTTTTTGGCCATGTGGTCCATCTTGCAGAACCATTGCAGCGACAGGCGCGGCTCGATCACAGCGCCAGTGCGCTCCGAGGTTTGCAGCACGCTGGCGTACTCCTCTACCTTGTCGAGCAGGCCGGCTTCCTCCAGGTCCTTCACCACGTTGCGGCGCGCGGCAAAGCGGTCCTGGCCCACGTACAGCACCGCTTTTTCGTTCAGCGTGCCGTCGTTGTTCAGGATGTCGATAACGGGCAGGTTGTGCTTCAGGCCCAACTCGTAGTCGTTCAAATCGTGCGCGGGCGTCACCTTCAGCGCGCCTGTACCGAAGTCGATGCTCACGTACTCGTCCAGAATCACTGGAATTTCGCGGCCCAGCAACGGAATCTGCACTTTCGCGCCGTGCAGGTGCGTGTAGCGCGGGTCGTTGGGGTTCACGGCCACGGCCACGTCGGCCATAATAGTTTCCGGCCGCGAGGTAGCCACTATCAGTGTCTGGCCCTCGGCGCCTACTACCGCATACCGCAGGTGGTACATCTTGGCCATCGTGTCCTTCGGAATTACTTCCTCGTCACTTAGCGCAGTGCCGCCTTTCGGATCCCAGTTCACCATGCGCACGCCGCGGTAAATCTGGCCTTTGTTGTGTAGGTCCACGAACACGCGCAGCACGGCCTCGGTCAGCTCGGGCTCCATGGTGAAGCGCGTGCGGTCCCAGTCGCAGCTGGCGCCCAGCTTCTTGAGCTGCTCCAGGATGATGCCGCCGTACTTCTCCTTCCAGTCCCAGGCGTGGGTCAGGAACTCCTCGCGGGTCAGGTCTTTTTTGCTGATGCCTTTTTCCTGCAACAGCGCCACTACCTTGGCCTCAGTAGCAATGCTGGCGTGGTCGGTGCCGGGCACCCAGCACGCCTCCTTGCCCTGCATGCGCGCCCGGCGCACCAGCACATCCTGAATGGTATTGTTGAGCATGTGGCCCATGTGCAGCACGCCCGTTACGTTGGGCGGCGGAATCACCACGGAGTAGGCAGGCTTGCGCGGGTTGGGCTTGGCGTGGAAAAAGCCTTTTTCCTGCCAGCGCTGGTACCATTTGGCTTCAACGTCGGCGGGAGAGTAGGTTTTGGCGATAGACATCGGCGGGAGGATCAAATTGAAATAGCAAAAGTAGGGATTTGGCGGGGTAGCACGAAGCAGTTTGTGCTTCTGCTTTATCAGCCCGTCATTTCGAGCTTGTCGAGGAATCTCGCGTGCTGATGTGTGATAGTATCTGGCGTCAGCACGCGAGATTCCTCGACAAGCTCGAAATGACGGTCGACTGTCTCGGAATGGCGAGCGGCTATCTTGGAATGACAGTTTGTTGTAGAAATAACCACGGTCACTCAGCCCACAAAAAAGCCTACCCCTTGGCAGAGGCAGGCTTCTGAGTGAGAGCAGAGTAGCTTACGCCTCAGCGTGCAGCCATTCTTTCTTTTTCAGTAGCTCCGGCTCCGATTCGCGGTAGTCAGGGTCGTCTACGCAGCAGTCTACGGGGCACACGGCGGCGCACTGGGGCTCTTCGTGGAAGCCCACACACTCCGTGCACTTATCGGACACGATGTAGTAGTACTCGTCGGAAATCGGGGTTTGCGGAGATACACCCGACACCACGGTACCGCCGTCCATTTCCACTTCTTTCAGGGCTGTTCCGTCGGCCCAGCGCCATTGGGCACCGCCTTCGTAAATGGCATTATTGGGGCATTCCGGTTCGCAGGCACCACAATTGATGCACTCGTCGGTTATCATGATGGACATAGCCGTCTGTATTTTTATGCTGAAGTAACGTCGTCTCTTACGTAAAAAGCTCCACGAACGTAGCGCGGGCCGACAAAAATAGAAACTAACTCGCAGTACACGTAATTTTAAGCTTTGAATGTTGACCTGAGTCGGCTTTTTCAGCGTTGCCTTCACTCAAACTTCAGCCTTCAACACCCAACTTTCATTCATGAATCATTCCGACCGCCTGGCGGCTTTTGTGGCCCTGGGCCAGCGCTTGCACACGCTTTCTGAAGACGAGCTAGCCAGCCTCGGGGCGCGCGCCCGCAATCAAAATAATTGGTTCACCCCTACTAATGTGGCCTACGCCATCCGAGGCATTGCCGAAATGCTGGCGGAGGAACCCTTGCGCCAATGGGCCGGGCGCTACCCCGCCGAGCCAGAGCAGCCGCGGCAGATTGGCGTGGTCATGGCCGGCAATATTCCGCTGGTAGGCTTCCACGATATGCTGTGCGTGCTGCTCAGCGGCCATATCCTGCTCGCCAAACCCAGCTCCGACGACACCGTGCTCATGACCTGGATTGCCGGCGAGCTAGTGGAAATTGAGCCGCGCTTCGAGGAATGGATTCGTTTCGCGCCGCGCCTGAACGCCGCCGATGCCTTCATCGCCACCGGCTCCGACAATACGGGACGCTACTTCGAATACTACTTCGGCAAGAAGCCCAACCTGATCCGGCGCAACCGCACCAGCCTGGCCATTCTCACGGGCCGCGAATCGGACCACGACCTAGGCCTGTTGGGCGAAGATATTTTCCGCTACTACGGCCTGGGCTGCCGCAACGTGAGCAAGCTCTACGTGCCGTTAGGCTTTTCTTTCCCTACCCTACTCGACGCGCTGCAACCCTGGCACCACATTCTCGACCATCACAAATACCAAAACAACTACGACTACAACAAGAGCATTCTGCTGGTGAATGGCGTGCCGCACTACGACAATGGTTTCCTGCTGCTCACGGAAAGTCCGCAGCTGGTGTCGCCCATTTCGGTGGTGCACTACGAGGGCTACCAGAACGAGGTAGACCTAGTGGAGCGCCTGACCATGGTAGCGGCCCAAACTCAGTGCTTGGTGTCGGCTGGGGGGCAGTACCCCGGCAGCTTTGCCTTTGGGCGGGCGCAGCACCCGCAGGTATGGGACTACGCCGATGGCATCGACACCATGAAGTTCCTAGCCCAATTTTAATGGAAGTATAATTCCGTTTTAATACGCTTCCAATGCATAGGAGCGTTATTTACGCACATTTCATTTTCACCAGGCGTACCCGCGTCAACCCACTTCAGCTTTCCAACCTATGCCCTTCACACCTTCGACAGACACAGCTGAAATCGTTGAAAAAGAAGCTATTCCAAGTCTGCATTTTCCCACCGAAGATGTTCTCACAGACCCACTTGACCGGCAGCGCCGCCGCCACGATGCCGACCGGGCTACGGCGCTCGGCAACAACTACCAAGGTAAGGTCGACATCTATTTCCGCACTTCCGACTACATCACCCGCCGCGTGCACACCAGCATTTGGGCCTGCCACGACAACAGCCTCACGCTGAAAGCCGGCGTATCCCTACCCTTGCAGGCGGTGCTGGGGTTTGACTTCTATTAAAAACCAAAACGTCATTTCAACCAGCGGGAGAAATTTCGCGTGCTCCCGGTAAGTACTACCCGGTGTCAGCACGCGAGATTTCTCCCGCTGGTCGAAATGATGCTTTGATGATGCGGCTACCTACACCCGATCCAGGGTTTTCACAATCAGATCGTTGATGACGTTTTCTGAGTTTGTGGCAAACTCGCCGGTGGCGCGGTTGGCTACAATGGCGTTCAGCGACACTACCTCGTGGCCGAGCATGCGGCTAAGGGCATAATAGCCAGCCGTTTCCATCTCGAAGTTGGTAAGTCGCAACTCCCCTTCGGCACTCTGGTGGCGGAAGCTCTGGAATTGCTGAATCAGGTCGGGTTGGCGTAGGTCGAGGCGCAGCACGCGGCCTTGTGGGCCGTAGAAGCCGGGGCACGTGAGCGTGTTGCCCACTATCATGCCTTTTCCCAGCTGCTCCCGGAGCAGATCGGAGCCGCGCACGCAGTAGGGCCGGTAGGGCAGTTGCAACGCCTGTTGAATGCCGGTGGCTACCTCTACCTCCAGGCCAGTTTCTACCAAGGGGTAGAACTGCATCAGTGAATCGAGGCCCACGGCGTGCTCCGTTACGAGATGCGAGCCTACCGGAATATCGGCTTGCAACGCGCCGCTGGTGCCCACGCGGATAATGCGTAGTTGAATCCGTTCGTCGTGTGGGCAAGGCTCACGCGTGATGAAATCAATGTTTACCAGCGCATCCAGCTCGTTCAGCAGAATATCAATGTTATCGGTGCCCATGCCCGTTGAAATTACCGTCAGGCGCTTGCCTTGGTAGTAGCCCACGTGGGTTACAAACTCGCGCTTGTGAATCTGCGTCTCAATGGAATCGAAGTGCTGGCTGACCATCGGCACCCGCTCCGGGTCGCCTACTGTGATGATAGTTTCGGAAATGTGGTCGGGCAGCAGGTTGAGATGGTAGATGCTGCCGTCTTTGTTCAGGATCAGTTCCGATTCGGGAATAGGCATGAGAAAGGCGTTAGGGATGAGGGGAAAGGGTGAAGATCAAAAAATAAATTGTCATCCGGCGCGGATGAAAAGCTTCTTACGTGAGAAAGCCTTCATCCGCACCGGATGACAACAGTTCGACAGGCAAATTGCTATTGCTATGCCTTTGCTGGGGCGCGATAGGACAGCAAGCCCTGCTCCGGACTATAGTTATTGCTGTTTTTGGGGTAGGTGCCGGTGCCATCGTACGGGCGCTTGTCGGGGTGCTGCTGGCAGGCGGGCGAGCAAGCGCCTTCGAGCTGCTCAGCGCAGGTTTCGCAGAGCGGCAGGTGGGCGTTGCAGTGCGGGTTGGCGCAGTTCACCATGCGCGCCGAGGGCGTGTGGCAGTGGTGGCAGGTGGAAATGATAGTGGGGTTGACGCTGTTTACATCCACGGCCACGCGGCCGTCGAAGACGTAGCACTTGCCGTCGAAGTCCTCACCGCCAGCTTCCAGACCATATTTGATAATACCACCGTGCAGCTGGTACACATTCTCGAAGCCCTGCTCCAGCAGAAAAGCGCTGGCTTTTTCGCACTTGATACCACCCGTGCAGTACGTCAGAATTTTTTTGTCCTTGTACTGCGCCAGCTCGTTTACCTTGTCCGGAAACTCGCGAAAATTCTCGATATCCAGCGTAACTGCGTTTTTGAAGCGCCCCAGCTCGTACTCGTAGTCGGAGCGCACATCTAGTACCACCACATCGTCGTGGTCCTTCATCTGTTTAAACTCCTGGGGCGAGAGGTGAATACCAGTGCGCTCGTAGGGCTTGATATTGGGTAGCCCCACGTGTACAATTTCGGGCTTCACGCGCACGTGCAGCTTTTGGAAGGTATGCGCTTCGGCAGCTTCAATCTTGAACTCCAATGCTGCGAAACGTGGGTCAGCCTTCACCACGCGCATATACTCTTCGCAGTCGGCGCGCCGGCCCGATACGGTACCATTCAAGCCTTCGGGCGCCACAATGATGCGACCACGCAGGTGCAGATGCAGGCACAGGCGGTGGTGCTCCTCCCGAAATGCTTCTGCATCCTCAATAGGTGCGTAGCAGTAATACAGTAGAACGAGATAGTCCATGTTGAATGAGCAATTCTCTATGAGCGGTAAGCAATATAAAGCTGGATAGCTTTTGATTACTCCCACTCATTATGCATTGATACTTATACTTTCTGGGCGGGGTTCCCGAATACGGTTTGATTGGCAGGCACATCGGCCACAACCACCGAACCCGCGCCCACGCGGGCTTTCTTGCCAATTTTGACGCCGGCCACCACAATGGCGCCCGAGCCAATAAAGGCCTGCTCGCCCACCACTACACCAGCATTCAGGATAGCGCCGGAGCCAATTTGGGTATACTCCCCTACTTCTGCCTTGCTCTCTACCACGGCGTTGGCCCCAATCGCGCAGCCGTCGCCTACTTTGGCGGTGCTTGCTACCACGGCATTGGCGCCTACCAAGATGCCGTGACCCAACCAGGCGTGCTCGGACACACTGGCGCGGGCATGAATGGCATTAACGGGCGCTACTTCGTACTCATCATGCAGCATATTGGTAAGGCTGCGGCGGCTGGCAACGTCTTCGGTTGCCACAAACACCTCGCACTTTTTACCCAGGAGCTTCAGCAGGTCCTTGTTATCAGTGTTGCCCATCACGGGCACGTCGTTTACTTCCGTGTCTTGTAAGCTGGCGTCGTCGTCGAGCAAGCAATAGACCACTACATCGTTACTTAAAAAGGCATCGAGGGCGGTAGTGCCTACGCTTTGCGCGCCCAGAATGATTACGGGATTTTCCATAGAAAGAGAAACAGCCCACACGGGGCTGGGGTTTGCAGCGAAACCACAAAGATACGCCCTACGCTGACCAAGCCAAACGTAGGGCGCTAGAAACCAGAAGGCAAAGGTACCAGGCTACCTACACACGTAGCCATTAGGGCAGCCTACTCTCGCAGCAGCTGTTGCTTTTGCCGCTTCACTGACTCACCGTAATCAGGTAAGTAGCAACCGGCATTTCAGGGGGGCCGCCACGGCCGGGGGCGGGTTTTTCGTAGAAATAGATGGTTGCCTGGCCTGGCTTCAGCCCGATTAGCTCAAAGTACGCGGCCATGGCGCCCCCCACGGCAGTGGGTGGATGCTCCCGCTCGTTGGGCGTAGGCTCCCGCCGCACAACCGACACTATATCGGTAGGCTCCGCTGAGAACAGCAGTTGCAAGCCACTGGCTCCCCGGCTGGGTAGGGTTACTGTGTGCTGCTCCTGAACCCGAAGCGTAAGCTGTTGCGTTTCCATAGGTGTTGGGCGTTGCGTGGTAGCCGGGCTGGCGCTATTGGGGGCTGCGTGGCAGGCAGCTACCAGCAGCCACAGAGCTCCGGCAAAGAAACGCCGCAGATGACCTTGGCCATCCGCGGCGCTTTTAGTTGGGTTTACGTCATGCATACCATTTATGGTACATGGCCGAATCGGTGCCGCGCACGAAGCAGTCGAGCCGCCCGCTGGCCCACGACGACACGCCCACATCAGATGTGAGCACGCCACCTAAGTCTTCCTCGCCCGACCACCGGCTACCATCCCACCATTTGTGCATCAGGCGACTGTTGAGTCCGCGGTAGAACGTGTCGATACGGTTGGGGCCCCAGGACTCGGCGGCTGGGGCGCCGGCCATGGTATTGCCCAGGTTTTCCCAGTTGCTCCAGCCCCCCTGAAACCAGCGGTGCCACATCTTGTTGTCCTGACCACGGGCAAAGCAGTCGAGCCGCCCACTGGCCCACGATGAAATGGCCGGGGCCGATGTGATGATGCCCCCCAGGCTCTCCCAGCTGTGCCAGTGCCCATCCCACCACATGTGCAGCATGGCCGAGTTCACACCTCTGGCCAGAATGTCAATCCGGTTGGGTCCCCAGCTCACACACACAGGCTCGGAGGTGATTTGACCACCCAGCCGTTCCCAGTTGCTCCAGCCCCCCTGGTACCACTTGTGCCACAGCGACTGATCCATGCCCCAGGCAAAAATATCGAGGCGGCCGCTGGCCCAGGAGCAGATGGCAGGGGCGCCCTGAATCTGGCCGCCCAGGTTTTCCCATCCTTTCCAGCTCACGCCATCCCACCAGCGGTGATACACGGCCGAGTCGGTGCCTCGTGCTACCACATCAATGCGGTTGGGTCCCCAGCTCACGGCCGATGGGCGCGACGTGATAATGCCGCCCAGATTTTCGTAGCCATACCAGCCGTGTGGGGGTGCCGGCAGCACCACGCCCGTCGCGCCTACCTTTTCGTAGGAGTCGATTTTGCACTGGCCGTAGCCAATTCGGAAGAAGCCTCTGTCGCCCCAGCCTGGCCCCCAGGAGTTCTTGCAAATCCAGCACTGCTCTGCCTCCGAGTAGCCGATAACTGCTACGCAGTGCAATCCTTCCAGCCCGCCCGTTACGTGCTTATACACACCGGTGCGGTAGTTGTAAAAGTCGCTGTATACTTCAAACACGGCGGCCACCGGCCCCACGTTTGTGAGGTGATTTTTGATCTGCGTGGCAGAGGTGAGCGAAATGACGTTGGTAATTTTTGTGATGCGGCTGTTGCGGTTGGGTGCCAGGCGGCAGGTAGGCGGGCTGCTCCAGATATCGTTGTTGGGGAAGGCCGACGGGTAGGGAAAGCCCGCATCGTCGCACACGCCTCGGCTTTTGATTTGATTGAATGCCTCGGGGTGCCACCATCCACCACAATTGGCGCCGTGGCTGGAGCAGAAATGCTGGTCTGCTTCCGACAAATCCAGCAGCTGCCCTTTCTCAATGGAGGCCATTGACTCGGTGACGGCCACCGTGCAAAAGGACACGCAGGAACCGCAGCCGCCCTGATTTTTCACGGGTGTTACGTGGTTGCCGTTGCGGTTGCGCCAATCCACGGCCGGGGCAAAGCTGGCCGTAACAGGCGCACCGGCATTGGCCGGCAACTGGTAGCCGGCCGGTACCTGCACGCCCAGCAACGCCTTGCGCTTCAAATCAGGCAGACGTGTAATGACGTTTTCCGCCGCCTGCCACGGAGCCTGACTTGTACGGAGTGCAGTGCTTAACTCTTCAAAATTGAGGTTTGCCATATTTGTAGAAGAAAAGGTGGGACATTATCAACGCCAAGCAGTAATTCCGCAACACATTCTCTTTCAGACATCTACAACCTTTACTTGCTACGCTACCTACCCCTTGGAACGCCCTGCCTACATGAACACTCAAGTGAGCTTGCGCCGCTGGAGAAGGCCAGTACAGATTGGCCTTGTAGTCTACTTCTGCTACCGTCTGGCAAACCTTCCTGCTGTTTTTTATGGGCAACGGTATTAAACTGGCTACCACCCCACACCTTATCTGAAAGAGTAGACAAGTTTCCGCATTTACTGGTCGGGCTTCATCCGTGCCATCACTGAAATTTCAACTACCCGGGTGGTTTGTCGCCTTTAATCACCGCCGCTGCGTCAGTGCGCTCGTTAAATGGTACACATAATCTAAGCAGCCGTTTTCGGATCAACGCACTACTCCTTGCTGCAAATTAGGCGTGGCCAAGCCACCCACAGCCTAATTCCTTTCTTTGGAAGCGGCTGTAGTAAAATCTTTGTCTAACCACTTGAGGAACAAAATATTATTCCTTCAACCAGCGGGCCACGTAGTCGTTTTGAAGCAGCAGCAGCAGCAGAAACGGCAGCAGCACAGTGCGGTAGCGACTGAGCGTACCCAGGTTAGGCGTACTCAAACCCAGTAAAATGGCCAACCCCACACAGTAGAGCAGTAGCACTACAACCAGCGCAAAAGGCAACTGCCCACCCCTGCCCCGCACCACAGCCATAACTGCTACTAGCACTAGCCCTAGCAATACCACATTTTCTACACTGGCTGCCAGATAGTTCCAGCGAAAATTTTCCCAAGGCCAAGGCCGTAGCAGGGCATTCATAATGGCGGCCGGGGCATTGTTGGCTACGCTCTGCCAGGTAGGCGCCAAGTGCTCGTACTCGATATGGGGCTTATAGCGCGACTGCTCCAGCATACTGTAATAGTTGCGCAGAAGCTGACTGCTGATTCTGTTGAACCGGAAGACTGTGCCTACTTCGCTCAGCACCAGGCTCCCCCCCACCAGCACCAGCGCCAGCAGCACGAGCTGCACCACCCGACGCCGTACGCCCAGACGCTCTGCCACCCGAATAACGGCTAGACCCAACAGGGCCGCGAACAACAGTACGGCAAAGAAATATCGCATCTTAAATCCTACGACTACCAGCACAACTGCCCACACTACCGTCCAGGGCCGCACTGGCTGCCGGCCGTAGAGCCAGCCCAGCACCAGCGCCATCAGCCACGCTAGTGCACCCAGCAGCACGCTTTCTTTGGTTAGGCCCGACGTCCAGTATAACACCGTAGGCCACAGCAGAAAGGCTAACGGCGCGGCCAGCAGCGGTGTAGCCGGGAAAAGTTTTGGTATCTGGCGCACCAGCTGCCAGCATCCCACAAAGCAGAATATCGACAGATACGCCGCGTTCAGCCACACGCTACCCAATGATGCCAGGTTTAGCACCGAGAGTAACTTAATGATAAAGAAAGTATTAGAATACCCGTGATAAATCAGCTGCTTCCCCTCTACGTGAAATTCGTCTCCCAGCAGCGTGCCTACCCAAGCTGAGGGCGCAGCCCAGAATTGGCTGGTAAGGGCCGCGCTCCAATATTGAAAAAAGCGCGCATCCTCGGTTAAAAACACCACGGTTGCTACGGCTACGGCCAGCCGCAGCACTAGCAATGGCAGTACCCACGTCCCTACCCCTGCCTTTTGCTGCTGCCGCCGTACCCAGCCCCACAACAGCCACAGCAAGCCGGCATTTAATACAAGCGCTACCAGCAGCCTCACCGCAGCACGGGTTTAGGTTGCAGAATACGGCTACCAATGGTGCAGCGCAGGCACTGGCGCGGCTGGCAGTAGCCGTGGTGCAACGCCAACAGGCCCTGGGAGTCGGCAGCGGTACGGTGCTGGAAGCCTAGCAAGTCGTAAGGGTTCGTTATGGCGTTGTGTTCAGCGGGGAGCTGGGTGAGCAGCGTTACAGCCTGCTCGGTCAGCTCGGGTTGGCCCACATAGCGGGCGTATGCCACGCGCAGGGGCACTACCACGTTGGTAATGAGCAGGTGGGCGCTACTCCTCCCCAACTGGTGGGGCACCTTGCCCGCCCTACCCGGCCGGGTATGGCCGCGCCAGTACTCCGCTACCGGCGCGGCAAAAAACTGTTCCAGCGTGGGCACATCCTGGGCCGTGAGCAAGGCATCGAACAGAGCGGGACGGGCGTGCAGCACGGCCGCCAGTTGGGCCAGCCGCACCGGCGGGAAGTTGGCCGGCCGCAGGCGCAGGAAATTCCAATCGTGTGGAGCAAGAGCCGTGGCCTGCAACTGATATTTATGCGCCAAGAATTCATACTCAGCCCGCAAGTCGGCCACAAACAGGTCGTGGCGGTTCTCATCGTTTTCGGTGAGGAAGCCCGCCTGACCAAACAGCAAGGCTTCTAACTGGCGCCGGTCGTGGCGGTGGCGGCGCAACACAGGTAGCGGTAGGGCTTTGGCCAAGCGCTGGAGCGGCTCGGTATTTTTCTTGAAGCCGAAGGCAGCCAGCAGGGCATGGTAGGCGGTGGCTTCCCAGTCGCCGCCCAGGTGCTGATGCAGGGTTTCGAGGGTAGCAGCTTTTTGCTCCACCCGCTCCAGCAAGGCCCGTTCTACCATCATCACCCGCGCAATTACGGGCACTTGCTCCAGCAGCGGTGCGCAGGGTAGGGCAGCGGGTGCGTCGGTTAGCAGCTGCTGGTAGCGGCCTAGCAGCTCTGGCGCTAAGCGGTCTTGCAGCACCAGCGCGGGCACCTCCGAGCCGTTGGTGCGACGCACAGGCTCATCGGCGTGCAGCACCACGTGCAAAATCACCTGATCGTATTTGGGGTCGTGCTGGTGCTGGTGACGGTGCCAATCAGAGGCGCGCAAATGGATTTCCACGGCGCCGTTCCACTCCACATCGTCCAGGTGCAAGCGGGCGCTCAGAAAGTCGGGGCCGGCATCGTGGTTGTGCAGGCCAGGTTTGAGCACGGTGATGCTTTCGCCGCTGGTGGTACGCAAATCAGTTTTATCGAAATATTGCTGTTGCCAGACGTAGTGGAGGAAATCTTCTTTCATATTTTCCACGATAATATCTTATTCAATAGATAGTTAAGCCGGCATTTTCAGCCAATCAATAATCCTTTTAGTAGCCAGTGAAGCTTGCTGCCTTTCATCTAAAGATGCTATAGTAGAATGACTTGCAAACCACATTTCTAATTGATTGTGGAGCGCTATGGTTTCTTCGTCATTATCTATAAGAACACGTGAGTTAAGGAGAAAATAAGCAGGCCTCTCTGATAGAAAGTTCATTCGCATGATACCAGCTCCCATTGCTTGCACAAGCACAAATTCTGCTTGCGAAACAACTCGGTGCTCCGTAAGAGTAGCAAGTTCGATTACCCCATTTTGCAAAATAATATGCGACAGTTTTGTGCTCAACCGATTACCTATTCCAGCTACCATAACAAAGCTCAGCAAAAACAGAGCATCCTTTCCATCACTAAGTAGTATGTCTGGCACTGCCAACAAGGCTATGACCCCTGCCATTGTCAAACTAGTCCAATAGAGCAAACGGGTAGTCACGATGGATGCACTCACAACCAACCGACGCCCTCCAGAACCAAGCATCATTTTTTTCTTTAGAACTTACACATCCCTCCCAATAAAGCAAAAACCGGCCCGCCTCCTATTGGAAGCGGGCCGGTCAAATCGGCAGCAACGTCTGCCACTTAACGCAAGTCTACCACCTTCACACCCTTGTACTTCGACTTATCGAAGTTGAAGGTAGTGGCGTCTACTGGTGGGTTGGGCTGGAACTGCTTGATGGTATAGGTATAGCGGTTGCCGTTCTTCTTGAACATCTGCCAGCTTTTCACCGATTTATCGGCCTTGGCTACCTTGATGCGTACCTTATACACGCCGTTGGAGCGGTCTTCCGGCGACAAATCGATGATGTCGATGGCCTGGCCGCCTTCCTTGGCTTCCTGCACGTAGGTATACTTGTAGCCTTTCTTATACAAGGTAAATATCTGGGAAGGAGATACTTCCTGATCATCCGGTTCATAATCGGAGATGTTCACCTCGTTTTCCGACTTCAAGTAGGTCCACATGGTCTGGCCGTTGTTGATGACCTCCTGGCCGTTCACTTTCAGCCGAAACTTGGGGCCACTCACGATGATATCGCCGCTGATATTTTCCTTCACCTTGGCCTTATCATTTTCCAGGGTTTGCGTAAAGTTGGCCCTGAATGCCTTCATCGACTGATACTTAGCGCTCATATCATCGAGAATCTTACCGGCTTTGGGGTCCTGCTGCGCAGATGCGGCTTGCATAAACGAAGCAGACAAGGCGAGCAGGGCGAGAAATTTTTTCATTGCAGAAATTTGTTGTAGCGAGCTTGGAGAGTAGAGCGACTTGCTCCGCAAAGGTTTAAACGTGAAGAATCAAAAGTAGAACAACGCTATGCTCTAATTTTCTCCCCGCTAAGTTCTATTTCTGCATAGTATTCAACAACTGTTCCAAACTGTACTCATCCGGGATGAGCACTTCGCGGGCTTTGCTACCCTCAAACGGCCCCACGATACCGGCGTGTTCCAGCTGGTCGATGAGGCGGCCGGCGCGGTTGTAACCCAGCTTCAGCTTGCGCTGAATGAGCGATGTGCTACCCTGCTGGTGCGTAACGATGACGCGGGCAGCTTCCTCAAACATCGAGTCGCGGTCGGTCGGGTCGAAGTCCTCACCGCTGTGGCCGCCACCGTCTTCGCCGGCTACCTCAGGCAGCTGGTAGGCATCGGGGTAGCCTTGCTGCTCGCCCACAAAGTCGCAGAGGCGGTCTACCTCCGGCGTGTCGATGAAGGCACACTGCACCCGAATGATATCGGAGCCCTGCGAAATCAGCATGTCGCCTTGCCCCACGAGCTGGTCGGCACCACCCGCATCCAGAATGGTACGCGAGTCGATTTTACTGGTCACTTTAAAGCTGATACGGCACGGGAAGTTAGCCTTGATGATACCCGTAATCACGTTCACCGAAGGCCGCTGAGTGGCTACAATTAGGTGAATACCAATGGCACGAGCCAACTGGGCGAGGCGGGCAATGGGTGTTTCCACCTCCTTGCCAGCCGTCATCATCAAGTCGGCTAGCTCGTCAATCACCAGCACAATGAACGGCATGTAGCGGTGGCCCTTTTTGGGGTTGAGGCGACGCTCCACAAACTTGCGGTTGTACTCCTTGAGGTTGCGGCAGCCGGCGTCTTTCAGCAAGTCGTAGCGCCGGTCCATTTCCATGCACAGGGAGTTGAGCGTGTTCACTACCTTCTTAGTGTCGGTGATGATGGCCTCTTCCGTATCGGGCAGCTTGGCCAGGAAGTGGCGCTCAATCTTGTTGAAGATACTGAGCTCCACCTTCTTGGGGTCTACCAGCACAAACTTCAGCTCCGAGGGGTGACGCTTGTAGAGCAGCGAGGCCAGAATCACGTTCAGGCCCACCGACTTACCCTGACCAGTAGCACCAGCCATCAGCAAGTGGGGCATTTTGGCCAGATCCACCACAAACACCTCGTTGGTGATGGTGCGCCCGAAGGAAATTGGCAGGTCCATTTCGGTGTTGATGAACTTGTCGGTAGCAAATACCGAGCGGATGCTCACCATTTCCTTCTTGGTATTCGGCACCTCAATACCAATCGTGCCCTTGCCCGGAATTGGCGCGATGATACGAATACCTAACGCGGCCAGACTTAGGGCAATATCGTCTTCCAGGCTCTTGATTTTGGAGATGCGTACGCCCGCGTCGGGAACAATCTCATAGAGCGTAACGGTAGGGCCAATAGTGGCCTTGATGCTGGCGATGTTGATGCCGTAGTGCCCCAACGTTTCCACAATGCGGTCCTTGTTAGCCTCCAGCTCCTCCTTGCTTACCTGGGCTTTGGGGGCGCCGTAGTCGTTGAGCAGCTCCAGGGTAGGGTACTGGTAGCGGGGCAGGTCGAGGGTAGGGTCGTAGTTGACGGCGGGCATAGCCTCGGCGTCCTCATCTTCCTCGGCAATAACGGCCATATCGGCGCCAGCCGAGGGGTCCAGCTCACCCATCTTATCCTCGATTTCGAAGCTAGTTGCGGGTTTGGCAGGCTCCACTGTCAGCGGCAGTGCTGAAGGCGCGGCGGGTGGCAGTGGGGCGTTATCGTCGGCGAGGTCGGCGAGGGAAAGTGGGGTAGGCACGCGCGATGCGGGCGTAGCAGTGGGCGCTACCTCCGGCTCGGCGGCGGGCATCTCGAAGGAGAAGCTG
>Ga0210040_10000631_pt1 | contig 57749 bp, 47 predicted proteins | sample CryGeyCG12114_NA_FD_185462 | JGI IMG/M metagenome (GOLD analysis project Ga0210040, IMG submission 185462) | Groundwater microbial communities from aquifer - Crystal Geyser CG19_WC_8/21/14_NA (SPAdes) (version 2) | ecosystem: Environmental > Aquatic > Deep subsurface > Groundwater | place: USA...
AACTTGCATTTATTTATAACATGTATCAAAAGCTATAAATACCTGCAGTTGCAGTTAATAAGAGCGCTATGGACTTGTAAACTTTGGGGAATTCTAGCCAAAGTTTTTATAATATTCAGTATAAAATTGAATTTACCATAGCGCGTGGTACGCTATTTTGAGCTTTTTAGTCGCCTTTAGTGACTCAGATCCCATAAATTTTCCCTTTTATTTTCCTGACTGACTAACTAACTTTCAAATCGTAGGATCTCACACAAGGATATTTATAGCTGAAAAGCTTAACCTAATACAATAACAGTTTGACTTTTCCAAAAATTTTCTAATATTTCCTCTAATGACAGCAGTCAGTCAGTAGTACTCTCGATAAGTAACTTTGCAATGCATACATGTAATGGAGGGAGCTACAGAGAAAGTCATAGATCAAGCAATGCTCAATACATACTGGATACAGATTATATTGGAACAGTGTGTCAGCAAGAAATACAAGAAGTCATATTCTCAGACACCACGCGAGAAAGAAGGGGAAAGCTTTTGCATCTCTAGCAATAACATTTTTATGGTCACCATTGAAAGTGTCTGGGCCTGCCTCAAGTTGTTAAGTTACTTTGAGCCAGTTGCAAACTTACCCTCGTGCTCGATCAATAGATTATCTAGTTTTTTGCATGGACTTTATCCCCGAAATGTGACCTAACACTGGTTAGTTAGTAAGGCATTCTGAACTAAGTTCAAACTCATTCAAAGTAGAGCTAAAAGCATAATATTCTTAAGCTTCAATATCCTGACAGCATACTTGACTTGAATGATGTGCTACCGTAATTTTGCATGAACTCAAAGGATCATTCCTCTTGCACAAATGTGGCGAGATAGTTAAAAGTAAAAGTGCAGCGAAATACTTATTCACAACAGCAGCCAGGCAGGTTAGTAGATATTACTACTTGAATGCCAAGTAAACGATGAGAGTGTATGGTCTTGGCATTTTCAGCTAGTACGTCAAATACACACAAATGCATATGATTCTCCCATGTTATCGCATGCAAGCTGAAAATGCCAAGACTATAATTATATTGCATTTGATCCTGGTGTTAAAATTGGTCTGCCAAAGGCTAAAAAAGTATAAATGGAGCTATAGTACACAATGAGGCTACCAGTTCCAAATAGGTGACGAGCAGTTGTTTCAGATAAATGAGATGAGACTATCTAATTTGGAGGTTCGATGGTGCTAAATAGAATGATAGCGGTGGCCACCGACTGACTTTAAGACGAATTTTTGGGGAAACAGCCAAAATGATACATTGGCACAGCATGAATACACATTATATACAAATAGATTGGTCTAGGTGATTTTTTCTCCTCTTTATACTCCCTCTTCACACAATGATCCACAGATCCCTCCCTGTGGTTCATGCATACAGGAAATGTTTATGCAGTCACTTGACTGTACATTTGAAGAACTGCACGCAGAATTACTTGATCAGAGTTTGTTAGGAATATGTGCATACATTTTTAAGTGTGTGTATACGCGTAAAGACTGCGTCTGCAGTTTGACTGGTGCTCAAGTTCTTACATATGTCTGGCTTGAAAAAGCAGAGCACTTTATCAAGAGTACACGACAACAAACGACAGACGATAAATTTGGCACACTATGTCCAGACCCTATGGGAATGCTCATACTTATCGTTTGTTAGTTGGCTCATCAGACTTGAGCATGTGCTCCGTAATATATAAAGCATGTATAGCCGTATGGTGTTTGCTCCGGTTCAGCATACAAGTGCAATGTTTTCTGCGGCATGTGGGTCATAGGAAGTTGATTATCAACAATTTATTTTAGTACCTAAAGTTAGATATGATTACACTCGGGGGCTGACTCAGTCAGAGTTGCTGAGGAAAAGTTGTTAAGGAGAGAACAGAGCAAAATGCTTTGTGAAAAAGCGTGCTTGCAGATGCTTTTTGGAATTATAATTTCAAAAGACGCTATCGAAAGCAATATAACTTTGGAAATGAATATATTGAATTGATAACTAGCAGGCTCAGTACATTTTTTTTTATAACTACAGTAAAGCTATGGGTTTAAATTATGAATAAAAACTTACACTACACTGACTGATTAGATATAATAGTAAACTGCGAATAAAATATTGCATTCTGTCAGTCAGTGTCAGTTAATTTTGAACAGTTGTTTAATAATTTCGGATCACCTAATTAGCATATAACTAGTTAGGTACCGTCATTTAGAAAACCTGTATTGTATAAAATATTCGTAGTGATATAAATAATATAAAATATTACGATGCAGAACACTGGCCTATCTTAAATTGTAAAAAAATCCGCAATTCAGATATGATTTGTGATTCGTATCCTTTCACTTGGCATGGATATATGGCATGAGAAAGATAACAACTTTAAATAGGTCAGTTTTATGTGCACAACAACATGATCAATTTACAGTCACATAAAGCGTACACATTAGAGATTATGTGAGTCGTATCTCTATTTCACTTTAATGCGAAGATCTATTTAGTCAGCAAATATCAGCTTTGAAAACATTGTTAAATTCAAATGAAAAAAATCAGCTTCCTGCTGCACACACACAATTGTCATTTGCAAAATGCAAACTGGTTTTATATTTGCCATAAACTTGACACTTTGGGCAAAATATTGGACATTTTATGCACTTTTCAATTAATTTACTATTTTATCGTATAATAATATTTATTCAATTATGTTTTTCTAGGTTAAGAGAAAATCTTATTATGATACATAAGCATAACAGTGCCCAATTAACAGCGCAGCATGGTGTGTGCATCCACTGAAGCACAATGAGTGAAAGAGGCCTTAGACACGGTTTCTTCTAAATGCAGGTGAAAGTTGGATGGAATTTCACTATTCAGCAGTCCCCACTTGCCCGGAGTGCAGCATATCATGAATCTGAGTGAACTAGTGCACTCTACAGGACAACTCTTGAGTGAATTTAAACAAATATGAATGCCATGCCATATGCACTAGATGCAGATAAATATTGGATTTTTAATGGTTGTTTCCACTAAGTTGTGAAAGATTCCTCGTAAAAATTATAAGAATAAAATGGAAAATCTTCTAGCATAAAAATTCGATTAAAGAATTTATAAACCACCGTGCGTGATCGACTTCAACTTTGCTTACGATATGAAAATAAGTAACACAAACTAAACTTTTCAAACATAATTTTCTCTATTGACTCTTTAAGGACCAGAATAGGTATAGCAAAATCAGTCTTACACTCTATATGCAACTTACAAATAATTAACAACTATAAAAAACAGGTATAGGATAGAAAGAAACAAAGATTGCAAATGTCTGAAAATGTATAAAAGTGTTCTAAAGTGAGATTACTTAAAATGAGAAGGACGGATAAAGGGCATTAAAATATAACTAACAGAACAAGAATAATAATACTAAAATTAACAAAATATGAGTTGGAATTCAATTGAAATCAATAAAGTAAGACAAAGTGCATACTTAATTTTAATATGAGGTGATTCGGTCGACAAACACTGTCTTTCCCAGCAATCTAGATTTATTCGCCAACGGGTCCCATTGAAGAAACATTTTGTCCACAAATGGATACAGCAATATCGCGCTCAACGAGAACGATTTCACCCGGCAAACGCTTTCGACGAAAATTATTCTCACGTCTATTATTCCCAACGTCTATAAAATTTATTCTTCATGTAATGACTTTCATAAATAATAGTTCGACATCTGCATCATGAAATAAGTAGTTGCATAATGATAATATGGACTTACGCTTAGAGTGCCAGCCACAATACACAGTGGAACACACGTACCAGGTCCATTGCATAGGATCTAAATTGACATGTACAATTCACAATTCAGTGGAGAGAGTTACTAATCGCCATTTGACTTAGAAGGTAGTCAAAAACATCCGCCAATTCGTTCAGAATCCAAAATATTAGCTAACAATGCGCCCAAATACTTTCACAGCATTCATAATAATAAAAAAACAAAACATGGACGAGGTAGGCTGAAAAAATGGAAAGGGGGTTCACAAATTTTCGAATTTTTTCCATGCTGTTTTCCATAAGATATTATAAAATTTTAAAAATATATTCTTGATTTAAGATGAAACGTTTGTTTTGCGTAAAACGCTTCGCTTCAACCTTTATATTGGGGGCGAATATTTTGGATTCATAATCAAGAGCTAGCGGCACATCTTTTATGCTATATTACAAAACCATTAGCATTGAACAACTTTAATATATAAGACAACTTTAAACTTTAATTGATATATAAGACACAGAACATAAGAGTATCAACTTGTGAAGTGCAAGTACAGTACAAGTAAATCATCAAAACTTACCAAGTTGGGTTTATACTTCCAAAGTAGGTTTAAACATTCAATGCCAGCAGTAATGGATTTACGAGCAGCTGAGATGTAACTTTCTCCTACTTCACGGGCCCGTACAATCCCAAATCGAAAATAATCCGCTTTATTACGCCCCCCTTCTAAGGCTTGAATTTTTTTCCAGCTCGTCACGTCTGTCTTTCCAAAAATATAGTAGCGGGGAGAAAAAACTTCTGGGTAGAGTTTCTCCACTAGCTTTCCCATCTCCCTTGTGTGACCGCCTATGAATACAAAAGAGATCAAAAAAAGCATTTTTAGTATGATCAGACATTTCATAAAGCGAAGAACAATTAAAATCAATGAGGTTCATCATACCAGACCCCAGAACTATGAATGTCGCACAAGGACAAGGAGAGTTTCCCAATACATCACGAATCTTAAATTTTAGTCGTCGATAGACGACGGTCAATGACAGCATGGTTAGTATCCCTACCCACACAGGGAACCCCACATAGTAGTCGAGCGGGTAGCCAAGAATGGCCTTTATGCCACCTAAAAAGCTCATGATAAATTCCATTTTGGTAGAAAAACTTTTTTGTTAAAAAGAAAAGAAAATGTTGATTCGATGCAACTAGCTAAGTGACTTCTTATGAAAATCAAACCACACAACAAAGAAAAAAACACGATATCCGACGCAGAATTAGTTAGGACAAGCGTTCGTCACAAAGGCCACGTTGAGAATGATGAAACCGACAGCATGTTCGGTCACCTGATCAAAATATGTCTTCAAAACGTCTAGCTTGTATTTGCTTTACATTACTTTTGGAACGAGAAACTATTCATTTCACTACTATTCACACATGCCACAACACAACAACAGTACTGGCGGACAGCGGACAGGCGGACACTATAATTTTCGCGCTAGACGTCAGTGGCCAGTTTCCTATCTCTATGCCATATGCAAGTGCTACATTAACTGTTTCGAGAATTTGCTTTTTTTCGTCTTCTATGGCTTTTACGGGTTTTTCATAGCACAAGTGGATACTGCAATCTGCAATTGAATTGGACGATTTTGAGTGTGGTATGGTTTATGGTATAAGTGCGGTTTTTAGAATGACCGAAAAGCAGATAGCACTGATGCTCTCTATGAAATGAAACAAGCTCCATACAGTGATGTAATTTCGTTCCGCTCCAAGTGTTTTCAATAAATTGCTTGCGCGGTGCTGCCACATTTCCACAAAAAGGCCTGGCATGAAGTAAAAGTGTTTTTTTCACATTGAATGCATTCTTGCACAGTTGGGCTTTGACAACATTTGGAGTGGCACGCGCGTAGACTGAAGCGAAGCTTCAATATTTTTAAGTGGTCTGGCTGGAGGCGAGCTGCGATGGAACTTACATCGCTGGCTCCTTTAAAGTATACGGGTGAATGAATGTCGTTTGTTGCTTAAAACAAAGTGTCTTGAATTTGCAAAAATAAAGACGAAGAGCTGAGTTTGAATTTGTTCTAATTACATTGCGTTATCCAAAAGGGCTGATTATAAACCCAGTGTTTTGTATCATCATAGAAAATGCAATACTGGACTAGAGCGAATTTCATTGATTTCATGTACTACTAACTTACAGTTACAAAATATATTGCTTTCAATATTACTACTAACTCAGCAAAACGTGCAAAATACAAAATCCATACAATCTCTGGGAATAGCCTAACCGAAAATTTTTCACATTCCTGGTTCCTTTCAACCCGGCTAGTAGAAAATGGACACTTCTGATTCAATAGCTATTCAACAGGCCATGAAGGCCGGAAACATAAATATTTCAAATGGTAGGTTATAAACTCGAGTTTGAGTATTGTGTACACTCTTAAAATGTGTAAATGGTTTGGCATTCCTTTATTTTCTGATTTTGCAGAGTATTTACCAATTGAGGAGTCACTTTCGCAAGAAAAGCGATGTCTTCTTGATGAGCTCGAACGAAAGAAACGCGCCCGGCTTATGAATGTTAGTACAGATGATGATGAAGTTCGCAAGGATTTGAGGGCTGTTGGTGAACCTATTACTTTGTTTGGTGAAGGTCCTGGTGACCGAAGAGAAAGATTACGAGAACTTTTATCTAGGTAGACAAAGTTTTTTTTTGTAGTGAAAATACTATCGACATTTGAAAGCAGACAAATAGTTTATTTGATTGTGTAATTGCAGATTAGGTCCGGAGGCATTGCTTAGAAGGGAACGAACTGAAATCCCCAAACCTGTGGAACAAGAGAAGGAAGTTAATACATGGTATCATGAAGGCCCAGAAAGTCTCCGGATAGCTAGGCAATGGATTCTAGGTAATTAGTAAAGTTAATAAGCTATAGAGAAGTTGATTTCTCAACATTATTGATTTTTTATAATTTCGGTGCTTCCAGATGTTAATAGTACGAATGCTAAATTTAAATATAGAGTATTCTCTACCTCGCGCAAAACTGCGACTTGAGGAAGCGAGGAATCAGCTGAAGATTCCTGACAAAATCAAGATAGCAAAGAGACAAGAAGTTCAAAAACGGTTACAATCTGTGAATAATCAAAGTAGTCAAGTTGGGGACTCTAGACCTTTATCTTACATTCAATTCAGTCCGAATTCTAAATTATTAGCTACAGCGTCATGGTACTTGTTGGTTTTTATTACTCTAATTTTCTTTACTCTATTGGTATTTCGATTTTTAAGTTGACTTTTGATTTTTTTGTCTCTACAGGAGTGGATTAATCAAATTATGGAATGCCACTGATTGCAGTCATATTCGTACGTTAAAAGGTCACATGAATAATGTGGGATGTGTTGTTTTCCATCCTTACGCTACAATCTCATTGGAAGAAGAGGCCTGCTGTTTAGCATCATGTGGAGCTGATGGCTCTGTTAAGCTTTGGAATCTAGTTAGGTGAGTTCAGTTAGTTATAAAATTGAGGTCTGTCACCGACGCTGATTTAATGTTGCTCCTTATTCTTCATTCGTACTTCGACAATGCTTGCAATTTTTTTTCGATTTCAGTGATGACCCTGTGGCAGATGTACCTGGACATTCTCAACGAGTATCTCGTATAGCCTATCATCCATCTGGGCGGTTTTTGGCTACCTGCTGTTTTGATGCATCATGGAGACTGTGGGATCTTGAACAGACGGAGGAAGTGCTTCATCAAGAAGGTCATAGCAAAGCTGTGTATTGCATAGCTTTTCAATGTGACGGATCCCTCGCACTGACTGGGTAAGCTATATTCAATCTCTTGAGTAAAAGTTATAAAAGTAAAACTTGTGGCTGTTGGTTCCATAACTGAATTTTTAAGCCATATTTTATGTTTTTTAGTGGAATGGATTCATTTGGCAGACTCTGGGATTTACGAACTGGACGTTGTGTCATGTTTTTAGAAGGACATTTGAAGTCAATCTATGGAGTCGATTTTTCTCCGAACGGATACCACGCGGTGACGGGTAGTGAAGATCATACATGTAAAGTTTGGGATATTCGAAATCGCGCCTGTATGTATACTATTCCTGCGCACACAAACTTGATCTCCTCGGTAAAGTATCAGCCTGGTGATGGCCGCTTTTTAGCGACTTCTTCGTACGATAAGACTGCAAAGGTAAGTAATTTAAACTGATGACTTTGAAGTAAGCTATGGCACAAGGCGGTACTAATATAGTTACGTGATATCTTTGTTTTGCAGCTTTGGCTCTCAAGCACTTGGCAACCCTTAAAAACACTCAGTGGTCACGACGGGAGAGTGATGTGCGTTGACATCTCACCAAATGGAGATGGGTTAGCGACTTCAGCATTCGACCGAACATTTAAACTTTGGTCACCAGATGAGTGAGAATGATTTTTTTTGCACTTCTCTTCTATATATATATATATATATATAATACTATATCGTGGTGTGAAAAGGACTACAAACCCATGAACAAGGCGTTTTTGGTCTATGTTTTTTATTAAAAATGTAGAATTATATCATACGGTTTTTGTATACCAATTGATCTATAATGTTAATCATAATAGATGATATAATTTTGTAAGGTACTACTGACCACATAAGTATATAATACAGAGTCCGTCATAATTTTTTACCCTTGAAATTACATCTTTTTGAAGCCATGACGAATAAACAATAGATATTTTTTAATGAAATGTTCGCTTACAGTTCAGACTTTCATTTTAGCCAAACAATATATATATATTATACATTTGATTGATAACATAACACACGTAACATCGTTCCGATTCCTCGATAGTATTGTGCGTCCACATAAAACAATATTACATATAACAGCGTCAGGCAATATGTCGAATAACGGACCCTGCAATCTGATTTCAGTATATCAAATATTAATGTGATATTTTTATAACTTTCTGGGCTCCATCGAATTTGAAAGAAAGGATATTTCATAGGTACATTCTTACAGAAACAAAAAAAATACTTTTCATTTGGCCGTAGGTGTTTCACTTTTAAAAATCTCTGATTCCGCGTTTGCTTCTGATATACATTACGACACAGCCTCTTTGTCCGTAAGACTCATTATTTCCGAGTTGTTGTCGGCCTGTGAAACATTTGTTGGATTATTTTTTTTTTAATTTACGCTAGCACATTAAATAAGGTAAATATCTAATATCTTATCACCCTTCTTTTCAAAGCCTTCAATTTGTCAAACATTGGAAGTCGTGACACCAACGACTTAATTGAGCTCTCCTTGTAGAATCGAATTTCTTTCATTTGACTATTTAGTCGTTCTTCAATCTCATCTGAAAAATACGCATCAAAATCATTACAAAATCTTAATTTTCTGCATTTAGTTATCACACGTTTTAACTATACTTACTGTCATCCTCCTCATCGTCATTTGGATCGAGTCCACATGTTTCAGCCAGTGGGAGCTCTCTCATAGAACTTTGCGCTTCTTCCGTATAGTTTGGATTGGCTGAAGAGGAGGAAGCAACTAACTTCATGTATTTGTATTCTAGCTTCCTATGTTTTTGATGATAACATAGTAACACAATAGAAAACAACATCAAAAGTCCAATAATGGCCACCTGTAACCAGTACAAACAAGATTTGATGCATTACATTCTCATGGTTTCTTATGCACCATAATTCTTAGTATACATCCTTTGTAAGTCTTGTGCATTTAAAGTAGTATTTACTTCAACATCAAATGGTAAATGTCCTTCACATTTTTGAACTTTTGGCCAGCTCGAATTCGAAGCTAAGTAACAGGCAGATTTGGGAATGGCGAGATAATGGATATCTTGATATCCATCCTTGCAATCACCTCGAACCACTCTGCATAGTCACAGCAAGACATGGTAGTTTATTATGCATGATTAAGAATCCACACATTAGTCACAATATAAATATCCTATTACGTGACTTCTTCTTCTTGACATAAATGGCAAGCATATGGTGTCTCCCACAGAAAGTGAAAACTGCATCCATCACAGGTCCCATCTGGACAGTTCTTAATAGGTTTTATGCCTTCCTCGCCTCCAGTATTTCCAGTCCACTGTGATGATAGCTGCATAATTTTGCAGCGGAATGTTATCGTCGTACTTCTCCCTTTTGGACAAGCAATAGTTTTCCTGGTGAAGTCAGAGAATTTTCAATTTAATGTCCTCTGTTTACTAACTACTGTATATTGCAGCTTTGGGGTGAAAAAAAAAATTTGTTTGCATGCGTTTCTTTTTTCCAGCAGAAATGTTACTGAAGTTCACTTACTCCGGTGTAGTAAAAAAGAAATGAAACTGTCTGGGATGACGCATTTCATCATGGATATCTTGGGCTACCGACACACCAACTATCGATGGGGCATAACTAATTCCCACAATGTGATCCGCAATGGAAGTGGCATGGGTAGAAAGTGGTTTTGAAACCCAATCGCTCACATAAATTCCATATGAAGAAGTAGAGCCCATGGTTGATGCTGCAGAAGCAGAAGATTCTCGAGCTGCCCCTACAGTTGGTGGAAATACGGTGCTTTGACACACCAGGGCGTTCACAGAGCTCGGCCCTTGTTCTATAGACACATTCTTGAAGCACTGTGCTGGCTTATTTGTGCAGAAGCTGATGTTAAATACGTGGTAGTATAATGTACCACTTGCTGTGAACAAACTGCTTCCTTTAACCTCATAAAAGCTGTAGAACATGAAAAAACAATGCTTTTTGCATTTACAGTCTTCCTAACAAGTGCGAGAGCAACTATCTACAAATTCATGTTTTTGCATGCATTTTGAATTTTTATATTCTTACCCTTTCAGGGGTCTTAAATCATACACATGCTCTCCCAGATGCACCAAGCAGTCGGTGGTACATTGAAATCCATCATGACTTATCAAATTTGGACCACATGTGTAACAGGCACTGACGTTGAAAGCATATGGATCTTTTGTCACAGGACGATCCTTTGGGCATTTTAAACAGCTAGGGAAATCATCCGACATGGGCATAATTTCACTCCCATTTTTGCCCCTGTTTTTCTCCCTGTGAGGATTATGTAGCATTCCAAGAAAATACATGCTTTAGGTCAAATGTACCACAACAAGTTTTCATGTTTTAAAGCATATTAAATCCCAATGGGAATTATAAACTAATTTTGATATAGCTTACTGTAAAGTTTGATCATCCGGTGGTAAATAATGACCAGGAGGACATTTTTCTTTGCACAATTCCATAGCACCATCTAACGTGCCACCTTCTCTACATGGAATGCACGAATCTCCTCCAGTATTCATTGTGTTAGTGATGTTAATGTGATAAATTTTGACCCAGTTCTCCTCGTCCAGAAGTCTACTCCAGGATGCCCCAGAGTCCGCTCCATTGTTTGGCCAACCGGCTCGTAAATTATTGACTGTGTCATAAGGAACTGAGTCCCATGACAATTTTTGAAATGCCCAGCTGAAATTGTACGTATCATTGCGAACAACAGGTTGAGAGAATTTTTGAAATTCTTGGGATCCTGTCCAGCGTTGGACAACGGTGGCATTTTTCGTGCTTGTACTCTAAGAAATAAAATGGTGTATGGATGTAATATGCATTGTACTATACTGAATAAAGTTTTTCAAGCACAAAAATATCGTCTAAGTATATTATTCTTATCTCGGTTGGGTTCCAACACCTTAACAAACTATGCTTTTTACCTGCATCAGTAGAAGCTCGCAATCTGAGGAACACCTCATTTCGAAAGAAAAGTCAATGCGCCCAACTTTCAAAAGCTCTCCATTTATCATTCCCCCTCGTCCTTGAAATCCGTTCACAGTAATAGTGACAACTAAATACACTGAGCTTGAATGACCCTTTCCACTTTGAATGTACTTTCCATTCAGTTGCCATGCAGGGGATTCAGAACAGCCGTTATCTGCAAGTTAAATGTACAATGGTGAACAAAAACAAAAACTATATTATATTGCGCTGTGCTTTTTCAATCTTGCCATTTCTACCTTCAGGGCTGATACACTGCGTGTGCACATTTGCCGGTAAGGAGTACCATTGGGTGAAAAAATTTCCAGAATTGGGAACATATTTAGGGGGACATTTGTGACAGAGTGCTAAGCCATCTGAAAACTCATTAGCTCTGCAAGAAACGCATTTGCCGTTTTTGTATTCAGTCCCAGGGTTACACGGAGGACATTCGTACGGCTCCCCTGGGGCTGGTAAACTAATCTCACCAGCCAAGCAAATCTTTGGTTCGACCCATTTGTATATAGTTTGCATCTAAAATGGCACAGAACAATGCATGGGATAAAATATAACAATAAAACGCTGAAAATGATGTAATAAAAAGTATTCAAACATTTTCTTACCTGATTTTTCCGACTGCAAGGAGTATGCAACTGATAATAGTCAGAATGAGTGCACTGTGGTCTCGGTAAGCATGTTGATGACCCAGGTTCAGAATAGTACATATTTGTGTCACACGGTTTGCATCGCGTCGAGTTGTATGAGTCTGAGTATGTATTTCTTGGGCATGGTGTGCAAGCTTGTGCAGCCCTTTTGTCTGCATAAAAACCCGGCGTGCATGGTTTGCAACTTGATGTGTATCCAACCCCTATAGACAGTAACATATAGAAAAATGACTGAACAATACACACTAACTGGAGATTTGATAAGTATGCATGTAGATTAACCTACCATCAATTTCTATAGTTTTGATCAGGATAGGTTTCGGTCCTCTTGTATCTAATCCCATGGTCTTCCATTCAAAAATGTTCATTCCAGGATGTAATGGGATAATCTCAGTGCGCCACACACCTTCTCCAGTCATAGGAGGCCATCGATTGTTTTCCGCATCTCGTAAATTCTCACATTGGTCACTGCTTGCCTATGAGTTATAAGTTTTTTGACGTCCATATTTCAGATTCAAGAGTTTGGGAGAGCAAACTATTGAACATGGGGACTCACTTGAAATTGAAAAAGTACTGTATCATCTGCATACTGGTAAGTAAATTTTAAATGTCCTGGCTTCACGAGTTGACTTGCATATGTTAGACTCGCAACACAGGGCCCTCCTCTGCTCATAAAAACTCCTCCTTTGGCATGCCAGCCGTACCTGCACGGAAGCAATCCTGATCTTAAGTATGTTACATGAGATAAGCAATAGTATAATATTTAGAAGTAAGTTTATTGTTAAGTCTTACATGCTACAATTTACATTTACATGCTGACGTCCAACGGGTGAAAACATGCTATGGAATTTTTCTACTTGTGTTTTGAACCCAGTTGGGAGTGGTTCCCATTCATCGAAACGAATTCCACCTCCCATGGAATATGTACCAACTTCACAGTCTTCACATTCCACTGTAGTCAAATTCAAAAACTGGCCAGCTTCGCATGATTTGTCTGTAACCAACAATTAGTTGACGTAAACAGCACATGTAATACGTAATAATACAACACACAACGGTTATTGTTTTCGTACAGCATTCGTTGACTCGCTTGGGTGGAATTGAAGGGAGACATCCTTCTGATGTTGGGATTGCCACGCGCCATCTTTGTCCAAGGGCATCACAATCAGTGAAATCAAACCGATAGTCCGTCTACAGAAATTTGATAGGTAGTCATTATGTATAAAAAATTTTGAGCTTAACAACATAGGAAAAGAGATGATTCGTTCGTGAAATCGAAAATAGCACATGCAGAAATAAGTATTATGTAGGTAAAGATACCGGATCACAGTCGAAATTTTCCAACTTTCTACTCCGTTTTGCCAGTACAAAACTAACTAAAAGGGTAATAACTAGGATGGTGCACTTCATTGTCAACCGTGCAGAACTGGAACGCACTAAATAACAACAACTGGGAACTTCTAGTGAGCTTTATCCAATCCGGTGATGATTTGTCATGCAATCACGTAATGTAAGTCAGGTTAGACCTGTTAAGTAACTTCAACGCCAAAAGCATATCGATTGTGAAACAACCTAATGGATTTTTACTAATGTTCGAATAGAGGGAATAGAGCATTTTCTTCTTAAGAGTTTTTTTTAGTCTGCTCATCATATGGATGTTATGACATTGACGATATTGCTACAGCTGCATGTTGCGTCAATTATTGATCCAGAGGATGGTCGAGTCTTGCGCACCCGACAAACTGGATCTATGCATGCATCCTCTCTCTCAGAGTGCCGACCCGTTTTGCATGACATTCTTTCACGCGTCTATGGAAAGAGAAAGTCAGTCTTGCAATACAATGGTAACCATAACGGACAGTTACGAGAGATTTTCCATGCATATTTAATTCTGGAAGAAAAAAAACAAGTTTTGGAACTTTGCAGAACCTTTTGAACAGTGAATACATGGAAAAAGTAATAAAACCTTTAAAAACCATGCTTCATAGGATAAGTATAGTGTATGCAAAACCAAGAATAAGATTGATAACTAACTTTTGCATGTTTTGTATAGCAACATGCTACGACTGTTGATGAAAAAGAAAAACTTGGCAAAAGCGAGGAAATTGATTCCCGAAAAAATGTGAGATTCAAATCAGAAATGGGAGACACCACAGGAAAATTTAAAGACAAAAATGATCCATTTCATCGTTTGGTCAATACTCCAACTGTAGCTGCAATAGCTAAACGTATAGGGAATGCCCCACAAGACTCCCTGGATATGGCTCTCAGTTCTGTGTATGACCATCATGGTCAGTGGTGTGCACCTAAATGGTACATTACACGGCAGCAATACCCTTGCATACATCTGAAACACAGGGAAGACGCCGATAGAATGGAAAAATCTGCTTTTCGGGAGCATGATACCAGAAAATTGTCAAGGTACAGAAAAGAACACAATAGACAATAAACACAAAAAATGCAACCTTTATTCAAGTCGGAATGAAATTGTGACAAATTTATTTGCTTGCAGATTTCCAGTAAAAAATGTGTACAGGGATAAATTTGACCACATAAAAATTCGAATTGATTCATCTCATAGCTCTAACACCTCAAGGGGATTTGGAAGAAGTCACGAGGGAATCTTTTACGCATTGTGAATATACTGAAACCTTGCATCAATTGGATGGGCCTCAATGGAAGATGCATAGCTTTAACGGTTGTAGTAATGAACTAGCTGAGAGGAAGAACTCCATTAGATGTTTTCTCCTAGGTTTTCTCTTTTATAAATTTTCTTTATTTTCGCAAGTACCAATACAAGTGCGATTTTTGTTGCTGGTAACCTAATTAGGTCATTTTCTGTCTCATACAAGTTCACGAATTGTAAGATTTAATCTAACTTTAGCGTGTCCTACAAGTGGGAATAACGCCAAACTCTACAGTTACAAAGTAACAACAACTACTTTTTAACCACTAAGGTTCTGTCAAGACTAAAAAACAACAATAATATAACAAAAATTAGATTGCCACAAAAATGCATAAACTAAAAGTAAATTGAAACCCAAGCAAATGCGATCGTTTTGAAACAATAAAGGTCAACACATCTACACTTCTGATTGTGTATACAAAAACACAGCACAGACAAGAAAGTTACAGTCATGATCAGTACTGTGTACAAAAAAAAAAACAGATCATCTCAAACATTTACATACCACAATAGGAAAAGCGGTAACATTTTTAAACAATAATTTTCATGATTCTGACATTCATAACTTTTTCAAAATCTAAACCCTATGCACAGGGAGCCAAAAACCATACCGAGTCATAATAATTATTATCTCTTACAGTAACATTAGAAAATAGTCCATTGCTACATACATTAGTCCTGAATCTACAACACACACAGCTAATGGTAGGAAGCGAAAAAATACGCGACCCCAAAAAATTGTTCGAATACAAAACAAGAGTCATATAAAAAGAACGTGATACATTGATTCAAAAAAGTTCATCCTACGGTTTTTGTCTTCAAAGCAAAATGAATATAGCAGCCAGCCAGATAAAGTAAGATGATAGAAAACAATCACAATGATGAGAAAGGAAATAATCATCGATCACAACAAATGTAGTGAGAGTGATAAAAATTAGCGCATGTCGGTGTATCGGCGGTACTTCCTTGCTTCCCCACGATCTCTTTCTCGGACACGATCTCGGTCATGATCCCGTTCACGTTCTCGCTCCCGTCGAACAGTCGTCCGTCGAATGAAATCAGTTACTGACTTTTCGTACTGTCAAAAAAAAGGGAATATATAATTAGGCTATGCATGCAAACTTGATACCAACATGTCAAGTATTTGACTAAGCTAAATAAAAGTAGAAAAACACATACAGGACTGGTTGGTCGAATAGGCCGAGTAGGAGGGAGCTCTGGAGGCAGTGGCGGTCCATCATAGTACCTGGGGGGAGGCGGCAACGAGTCAAATGGCGGTGGCGGAGGATACGGCAGCGGGGCCATCGGAGGCGGTCGATGATGATGATGGTAATCTCTGTCTCTGTCCAGCTCATAGCCGGCATACATTGGACTAGGCTGTTGGTTCCAGACAGAATCAAATCATGATCAGGCAAAGGTACACACATCAAAAACTGAAGCCCCATTCATTATATAATTTTTAGCTAACAATACAGATATAAATGACCCAATTGAATTAAGTGCTCTGAGGGAGAGCAGAGAGCATAATTGGGAATTATATAAAATCCATAATTATTAATTTTATTTGATAAAGGAGGCGTGAGAATAAATTAGATGAGATTCAATTAAGGTGTAAGTAAACAATAAATATTCTGTACACTCATCACAACCAAAAACAACCAAACGTAAAAAAAAAAATATCTCACCACCCCTTTAGGACGCATGGTAGAATACCCCCGTATGTCATGCGAAGATCGATCATCAAATTCCCCATAAGATCTTCGCTTTTTAGGTCTTGAGATGAAGTCTTCATCTCCATACCGACGACGAATTGTTCCCCTATACATGACAGGAAATTAATTTATTCAAACTACATTACCATACCACACAGTTTACGTCCCAACAAGCACACAGATGAGATTTTTTGTGGCAAGCACAATTATTTTCAGTCCAGATAGAGTGTTCAATTATGAAACCAACACTTAATATTTGGCTTGCTCCTGCCTTAATTTTCTGTATCAAACAATCACTAACCACACTAATGTTCAATAAAAACGTCAAGAAGACAGATGTCACTAACAACAGTGTGAGCGCAGCAGCAGCGGCAGCCGAAGAGAATGTAGAACAAGAAGCACTACGAAATGATTCGTAGTGAGGTAAACAAAGTTTACCAAGTGCAACAACATCAACCTTAAGTTGGGGCGCAAAAAAAGTTTTTGGGGATGCTAATTGTAATTCTGAAACTTGAGCCAACACGCAGGTTCGATTAGGAGACACTGGCAGGGGACAAGAGATAAATCGTGATGACGATTGAGTATTCACCTGCCTATATTGTACTATGAGACACTGACCACAATGATAACTACATTGAAGAATGTTCAAGAACAGGAAGGCTAGTTCATTAAAATTACTCTTAATACTATTATCATACGCATCAAATTCAATCATCATTATCATATCATCATCCTCATAGTTCATTTCCTTTGTATCGACACTCTCACTATAAGTCCTCGAGTAATACCTATTGTCGAAGTTTCTAGGGGGTCGATACGCCCCTCTTCCTCTTGGCGCGAAATCTCTGCGCATGCCAATATTACTAGCACTGCCAACACCCCGTAGTCTTGCACCCGAGCCACTGATCCAACTTCCGGTCATGGGACCAACAATTTTCGCATATCCTTTCTTAGCAGTGTCTTTCATTCTGGCTGTCAGCAGGTCCCAATCCGTATCTTGATCAGTAGGAAACAATCGACACAACTCTGCGGCTACATGCATTTCTATTTCTTGGCCATCCCTGCCAATCTTCACGGGTTTTCCCTCATTCCAAGGATTGAACAAATGTTGAGTTTTATTGAACATCAAGTCCTTCCTGAATATGAACAAAAAAATATTCTGATAGAAGAAAGTTTACGAACGCAAAAGCAAAAATTTTGCTCTTCCGTTTGTAAACTGTATAAGTTTCGATCTAAGTTTCGATCTAAGTTTCGATATTTTGCTGCAAAATATCGAAAGATCCCAGCAAATGGCATCACCATTAGTAGCACTTTGAAAATAAAAGCCTGACAATGGACCAGTGAACATTGTTTGCGCCCAACAAGCTTGCAGTACAGCTAAAAGTCCCCATAAAATCTTTATTATGAATTCACAATCCCTTTGTTGACGTTGAAGCGTTTCACGCAAACTAGAGTTTAGATCCCGAATCGAGAATCGATTTTGAAAAATTCTTTTGAAAAATAGCACACAATTTCAAAATAGAGACCCCATTTTTTTCTGCCACTGTCTTTCAATTTAAATTTTTTTTTTCATGCTGTGGAAGTATTTGGGCGCATTAGGAGCTAATATGTTGGATTCATAATTCATAATAAAGATTTTATGCTGACTTTTTTGAACCACATTAGGTTTAATTTGGCTGCAAACAAACTTTAGCAGTTCATTGTGAGTTAGATTTAGATATTGAAATTACTTTGAGATCCAGTCCAGCTTGAAGACATTTCCAAGGGCTCTCTCACTCAATCCAGGGGGAAGAACCCATTTCACAGGATCGTTGGTGTCTACACGACAAGATTCAGTGGCAAGCCGAGCAAATCCAGAAAACTTTCCACTTTCTTTCACTGAAAATATTAGTACAACGTTTTTGCAATCCTTGAAGGCTTGATTTAACTTAGGTTCATTCCCGGGTGGAGTGGACCAAACCCCACGTTGCTTTGAAATTTCAATATTTTCACAGTTGTTGCTTTTCATTAGAAAAAATCTGGCATCCCGGAACAGTAGATTGAGACGACTGGCATAATCTACAAAAATAGTATGAAATAACAATTGAATGATAATATATCGGTATCTGACTTGTTATTTCAAAATACAAGTCAGTATTATCACAACCACAACTACAGTGTAGTTAAAACATTACTGTTTTAGATAACTTACACATCAACCTATACTATCGATAGCTAAACAGTAAGTATTTCGCAACGTGTACAAATAATATGAAGAAATCTGTGGAAACATGATAATTTAATTAAAGTTGCCTGAATACCATCAGATTCTGATGAGCATTTCACTTTCACATGCAAAGCTAGTAAGCAGCCACAGAAAATGCAAACTCAAATTACCTTTTTTATCTTGTCTCAGCCTTTTTTCCGCGGCTAAAACATGAAAAATAGAAAAAATGTAAGCCAAAATAATCACTAATAAACTGATCACTAGTCATAAAAAAATACCCGAGCGAGCAGTGGAGGGTGAATCTTTATCAGAAGTTTGACCTTGACCCTCTCCTTCTGCGCATGCATTAATTCAAAGTCATGGTTTCCACTTACTTTAGGTCAACTAAACAAAAGTTTACACAGAATAAAAAATGCGTTCAATAAATCTCACCACTTTCACTTTTGAGGCTTGCAGAGCTAACAGTTCTGTTGGACACTTGGCTGTGGTTTTCATCATCATCCGAAGAACTAACTTCACTCCTAGTGTCATCATGTTCTTCTTTTATAGATTCCACACGGTCGTCATCATCGTTGTCTTGTGAGTCTCCTTTTAATTCTACGTATGATACAATCAACAAACTTAAAACCCAGTATGGACAAAAATGCCTTCACAATAAGCATACCCCTAGATTTAATGAAAGTGGAGTATGAACAAGAACTAAAACTTGCGAGTTACTATTGTACTATTGTTTATATTGTATTGTACTATTGTATTGTACTGTTACTAAATTGTACCGACCAAACAAAGCAAGTAATTTTACGGATACGGAAATAAATTGTCGCACTTGATGTGGAATCGCCGTTTTTAAATGGCTCCGAATTGGCATTTGAAGTTGAGTTAGAACCTACGATATTTTCGTAAACCGTTAGCATATCAAAACGACTGCACACGTAGTGAAATTGAGCCAAATTATGCTGTAATTAGTGAAATTTATGTTAATTTTAACCTTGACTTGAGAACGATTCATTCTTAGAATCCTTTATTTCTTCTCCACCTGAATTTTCTTCTTCATCTTTGTCAGATCCTTTCTTCTCCTCCTTAGGTTTAAAAATGTAAATATACAAGCAATTTAGGGATAAATATTTACGTCCCATTTCAACGATGGATGGTAATTAGATAGAATATCGTTCATATTACTTTTTCACTCGATATAGTTTCAGTGATTTTCTTTTTATCACCAGAACGAGTTCTGGTTGCACTAGAGGATCCACCTCGACGAGCAGTTGGACGACTAAGTTTTCTTGTTTTAGTTTCGCTTGCCTAAAACGTTTTTTTTTAATTACAGACAAGTCAATGGAATGTAAACTATTAAATACCGGCATTATAATATAGAAATAAAATACCTCTGCAGCGACTTTACTGCTGGGATTTGCACTCACAGTGGAGCGCAAAGAGCGTCTTCGACCTACCATGATAAAAAAATCAAATATCAGTTTCGAAACTCACGAATGCTATATATAATTAAATGATTGACACGATGATATCTAATGTTTAACCATCCAAATTTTTAGAGTTCATAAGCTAAGAAGGTGGGCTATCGTCAAAAGAAATATTTACAAGTAATTACGTTGAGCAATGATTTTATCCGACCATCCTAATACAGTCAGAAGGAGCGAACCTTTGGGATAACGAGATAAAAGCTATTTTCTTCTCAGCCAGCTTTATCATTTTTTCTAAGAAAGATACATGCAATTCAAATGAAGTGTGGTCAGTGACCTCGCGACAATTGCGATAACATGATAGACATGTTCACTTTTTCATCCATTCTTTTCTTGACTACACTGTATTTGTATTAGAATTAAGGCAGGGACACGGTTTCTTGACTTGAAGTGTTGTCTGGCTAGTCGGATTTTGAATATTGACCAAACTCACACGTATAAGTTCTATCGACTAAAAAGAAATTTTATATTCACCAATTTTCTGTTTGGAACTAGTCTCATCTGATCCACCGAGATCCTCCAGATTCTCCTCTAAAATCTCATCCAAGATATTCACTACAGAGTCGCCTATAATAATTTATTCCTCATTATTTTTGAATACCAAGCGAATCATAAATTCGAGAAAATTCTCAAGCTGTCAATATAAATGGGTGTAAACCTTTTTGCTCCATTTTAATAAAACGTCCTTTAGATTTTGGAAAATGTGTATGGGTGAGAGTTCATCTGCCTATACCACGCTAAAGTGAATAAAATTAACAATGTGTAATATTAACTGTTGACACTGAAGTAAGTCGTTTAAATTTGGAACTATTGTTAACCACTCATAAATTCACATACCTCAAAAAGTCTTGTCAACGCACCAATCAATGTACAACAACGTTGTTCTCGTTTCGACAAAAAAAATCTTTCAACCTGCTTGACTTAAAAAAAAGCAGTCCCGTTAAGAAAAAAACTGATCAAGATTGCACGAACTGCTATTATTTTCGCTATGAACTCATGGTTAAAATATACAAAATATTTAATCCACAAATAGTAAGTAGTTTACTTTAATAGACAATAGTGCAAAATTCTTTTAAAACATCTTCTAGGACGAATACTAGCTCTGCCCACAGTACATGCAAGCAACCAAAACCAAACAAAAGATGCTATTCTTTTAGTTACTATCTTACGTGTGTGTTCCTATCGCTGATGCAGTAGTATGTATATATGTCAGTCTGCGCCTATATATGAAACGAAAATGCTCTGCTTCCAAAGCTACCATGCATATCCGCAGAAAAAAGTACACTGAACTTAACAAACACATGTTGGCGAGAAACAGATGCGAGATCAGCGAGTAAAGCATCATAGGATCATAGCAAAGGAAGCAAGTATAATATTGGTAGCACCAGAGAAAATGTAAAAAAAATGCAACTTCTACATAAGGACTTTAATGCTTAATCGAAATTTGGAAGACGGATATAACAAATAGATTTGCACGGTTGAATTTCAGATTGTGCGTAGTGCGTATACATAAATATGAAAAGGGTAAGAACACAGAATGCAGTCAACTGAACTTGACTTCAGGTGATAGGGGCTTTAAACATTCGAAGGAACACGAAAACTGAAAACCATAACATAAATGCAATACCGATTTATTGACTGAATTATTAACTTAAGTAATTATGTAAGTTTTTAGATGGTAAGATCACATCTTAAAATGCAATTGTAACCCCGTATATAGAGATTATTATTATATTGGAGAGTTAAAATTAATTTATAAGACTTGTAAATCGCTATTATTAAGTTATTCCAACTAAAACTATTCATATAGAGACCAAGAGAGAAGCCAGTGGGATCACTGGGCATGCCATATACTTTGTAAGACAGTTAATGCAGGAACAATACGTGCTCAAACCATTTCCTTGCAGTCGTAGTCGTTTTTACGTTTCTACGGGTTCCTAAAACTAATCTAATAAACTAGAGTACCATACTAATTTAACATACTTTCAGAAACATATGTCTAGCTAACTTTGACTTTCAATTTACGCATCTACACATCTATTAAAATACCTATAAAGTTAATAGAAAAATAGAGATCTCGGCAGCGTACATGAGACGCAAATTATCGATGCGACTGGATAGTTCAGTAGAAGTCTGCATACAGTGTTAGTACAAAAAGATAATGTCTCATTTCCGTTTCCTACCAGGCCGAACGGCAGTTTTGGACCTTTTCCGTGATGGCGCATCTGAGCTCATGGAAACACTGAATACAGAAAATTATATTCATAATATTAAAATATGCCATCATTATGTAAGCCAGTTCAATTTTTTTTGACGTTAAAGTAAATGTTCAGTTTACTACATACCGATTATTTCTGCCACTTGATAAACCATGGTGCTTCTGAAGAATTAAGTGTTGTTCAACTAGTTCCCCTAGCTTTCCTTGCTCAGCCAACATGGATAAAAAGGTGCAGATAAAATCATTGTAATCGAAAGTTCTTCGACAGCCATCGATCTAACAGAAAACAGTTTTAATGCTTAACCAATCTAAATTAGCTAAGAAAAAGTAACACTGATTACAACAATGGTTTCTCACTTTATACTTTTTCCTCTTTTCAATTTCATCAATAAGCATAGTTTCATAATGAGAGATCTCCCCATCCAAATTTTTCAACAAAGCAAGCATATCACGGGATGCAAATTTTCTATTTTCATAAATCATTGGATATTTAATTAACCATTGTTCATTAGCGTCAGATTCAGCCTTGGTTTCCGCGAAGGGTTCTGAAAAATAAAAGGTTCAATTAAAGCCTGAAAGTAAAAACGATGGATGTGGATAGAACATTTAAATATGCCACAAAAGTCAACCTGGATCTTCAAATAAGTCATTATCACTATTGGTCATATCTGACACAAGCTTTTTGATGTCTTTACTGCTCATATTTGTATAGTCAGAAGGAAGTGAAAGCGACTCCATGGCATTGCTGGATGAGCTTGCAGTCAGTTGTTTTGTCTTTTCTGTTATGCTAGATATTTGAATTATCTTTTGAAGGGATTCTAGAACAACATTTCTGCAAAAGAAGTTAAATAAAATGCATTGTCCATTAAAAAAAGAACAATCGATATAAAAACGGAGTTAAATTCAAATAAGCTAACTGTAAGTAGGCTGTCAACCCTATAACTAACCTATTGGTTTTCAGAAGCTTAACACGTCTAACCAGTGAAACACGTTTATCAGGCACCACTGCCATCAGGTTGAACCTAATATCATGATAAGGCTCTCCTCCGGTTGCGATTCCTAGACGTTCAGTTATTACTCTTCTGAATTGCTCGGTCCAGTCCTCTTTCTCGTCCCATGGACCTAAGTAAATAAACAAACGATGAGTTTCCTGAATAATTCTAAATTAATAATTTGTGCCAACTAAATCAACAAAACCACTATTACCATGATCAATCGGATTTGGTTTGAGGCCGTCCAATTCAAATAAACGACCATTTATAGGCACATAGCTCACAAAATGAAATGCTTCTCCTGTAAATCTTCCAGTGGTTATACCAGGAGTTTTGTTTTCACTTTTGGGTCTGGCTGCTTGCGGAGTGGCGTGAGAATTATGAGCCCTTGCCAACTCAGGAGTATTTCCAATGGCCCATCCCTTATAAAAAAGATAAATAACTACTTTCAATGGCATTTTTATGAGAATGCAATTGTCTGACACATAAGACAGCAAATTGATCCAACCTTATTTTCAGGACTCATCCCTGAAGAATGCTGCTTAAGTCTAGCTAATGTATTCCCTAGCACGAGATTCGGACAGTTCAGTAAAACTGACACTAGAGCATGTGTTGCACAACTGTTGGGAACCATCTGCAATTAAAATTAAAAAATATCATACAGCATCAGAGAATACGTCGCAGTACGTATGTTTAGTAAGTCTGGGTCACCTCTATGGTTGCATTTACATAATTTTGTTAGTTATCAGCATATAAACTACCTCACGAAATGCTGAATGTTTTTAGAAAACGTAGCGGTGATTACCTGTTGTGCAAAGAACAAATTATTCACTATATTTTCGTCTTTAACAAATGAATCAGAATCTTCAATAATTTTTCTTCGAGATCGTCTCTCTTCAATCCATCGAAAAAGGAAAATGAATCCATAAACTGGTCCTTCCATTGGCTTTTGAAGGTCGTAAATTTCTTCCACTTGAACTCCCTCCACTCCGAAATCCTCCAGCAAAAGTGTGAAAAGCCCTGAAATGAGAAATTACACAGAGTCTAAAAATACACCTGTGATCAAGTACATAGCTAACAATAAATGCCTGTCACCGTTTTTATCCTTGCCAAGTCAATACATGTTTTTACCTGGATCGCTTTCCAACTCAAGCCAGCCGTCGGTCAAATTTTTAATGTCAGTAGGCATCTTTATCACATTAATAGGCAACAGAAAGTAACCACTTAAGCTGAATTCGGGGTAATGAGTCAATGTTGCAGTTGTGCTATAATGGTTGGTAGAACCAAGCGCAAGTGCAGTAAGTGGTTGGTTATACTTTAAATTAAACCCTTTAATTTCATGTGTAGTTTGTCAAAATCGAAACTACGGAGCTATAAACAACTTGTACCCTAACAAATAATAGAACTAAAACCCAGAAATCATCAGCCATACACATCGTCTTTCCGAGTTCACATTGGCATGGGTTGGGATAAATATCATTAAGCTTGAAAAAACAATGAACTAAAACTTGAAATAAAGTTAGCACAGTTTCCAATCAACTCCAATTCCCATTGCTGCAATGTCACTCCACTAATCATTCAAAACTGTTAATTGCACAAATAATTAGTCGCTTGAAGGCTTGAACAGCAATCTTTATCGAAAACAAAACATAACAACTTAAAATTGAATTTGGCGCACATTTTGTAGGTTGGTGATATTGTGATCACAACATCAAATTCTGCAGCTCATCCACGTCAGAGTGTATGTCAAAGTTTTCCACGTCTGGTTATTCATTTCTCCGGTTCATCCTAATACATTTATTTAAAAAATTAAAACCACCAAAGTTGGTAAGGAAATATTCTATTCAACTGCCACCCCTACTTGTAACTGTTGACAACTATTGCTAAATTATAATTAACATAGTCTTATTTTGAATTTGGATGTAGAAGTTTCCTTGCTTTGGGCTGGAGAAAGCTAAGAAACATATTTTTGGAGGAGGAGATATTTTCAAGGTTTGGAACGTCACATCGTCATCATAAGTGCAATCATTCTTCTCGATTTTGGGCTCACCTGTGAGGGTAGTAGAGTCCCGAGTTTGGATAACCGAGCCAAGACTACCAGGATGCTGACCAAATTCGAAAGCAAATCGGCGAGGGTTAAAGGGCTCTCATTCCATCCAAAACGACCATGGATTTTAGTCAGGTAACTTATTGTTTGTCATGTTTCATAGGGAGACTTGATAGGTTCGTTATAGGGATAGATTCTAGACACAGATTATAAAATAAATACTACCTCCACCCCGGCAAATGTTGTGCATGCTAATGAACGTGACATTGCGCGGCGTGTGAGCCCTCGAGGACTTCTATTGAACCGAGAACTGCGACACTACATTGGCGATACAGCTCCGCCAAATATACAATATGCTCTATATGAGTTCCGTGAAATCGCCTTGGAATAGCGCGACTTGAGGATTCCCCGAACACACAAAGTAATGGTTTCAGTACAAATCGAGATATTGAGCACTTTAGTGTATTATTGAGAGTGGAGGTGTTTTTTTTATCTATTTTTAGAATCTAGTTTACTTTACTACACCATTTTTAAACTTAAAGTTTAGGGAAATTTTCCACCTTAAGATTTGCAACAATCAGGATAATTCTTGATTTCATTTGTAGTTTGCACAATGGAGTAATCCAACTATGGGATTATCGTATGTGCACTATGCTGGACAAGTTTGATGAACATGATGGCCCTGTAAGAGGAATTTGTTTTCATAACCAGCAGCCTATATTTGTGTCTGGGGGTGATGATTACAAAATCAAGGTTTGTTTGCACCCTGATTATATAAATGAACATGCATTGTTCCAGCATTTATAGGGTGGAGAATTTTTTGGAATTTGATGCACCATATTTGTGCAGGTTTGGAATTACAAGCAAAGACGTTGCTTATTTACTCTACTTGGTCATCTGGATTATATTCGAACTACATTTTTCCATCACAACTATCCCTGGATCCTTAGTGCTTCTGATGATCAAACTATCAGGATCTGGAACTGGCAAAGTCGACAATGTATTTGTATTCTTACTGGGCATAATCACTATGTTATGTGTGCTCAATTTCATCACTCGGAAGATTTGATTGTATCTGCTTCCTTGGATCAAACCGTTCGAGTTTGGGATATTGCTGGTAATTTAATTTATGGAAAAAAACCGTGGATGGCACTTATTTGCGATCTAAAAATCTATATTTTATTTCTTTAGGTCTGCGCAAAAGAAATACAGCCCCTGGAGCTAGCAATTCTGATGATCATATGAGGAGTTCTGCCAACTCAGATTTATTTGGACAAGCTGATGCAACTGTGCGTCATGTTTTGGAAGGTCATGATAGAGGTGTAAACTGGGCATATTTTCATCCCACTCTTCCATTGATTGTTTCTGGAGCTGATGATCGGCTTGTAAAATTGTGGAGAATGAATGAAGCAAAAGTGCGTTTTGAATTGGCTCGTGCTCGTGGTATTGGATAATTTTTTCAAATTATCGTTTTCAATTTAATTTTTATTGTTATTATTGTCTAGGCTTGGGAAGTTGATACTTGCCGTGGACATTACAACAACGTGTCCTGCGTGCTCTTTCATCCTCGTCAAGATTTTATTCTATCCAATTCGGAGGACAAAAGTATCCGGGTTTGGGACATGACGAAACGTACTTGTCTTCATACTTTCCGAAGAGAACATGATCGCTTTTGGGTATTAACTGCTCATCCGACATTGAATCTATTTGCTGCTGGCCATGATTCGGGAATGATTATCTTCAAAGTAAGTAATAGTGCAGTTTCGTAGCATAGGGATTGAATGTTGACTAATTATGTAATCATTCATCGTTTTTATTCAATAGCTTGAGAGGGAACGGCCAGCTTATGCTGTACATGGTAATTTAATTTACTACGTTAAAGGGAGATACTTGCGAAGGCTTGATTTGACAACTTCAAAGGATTCTGCTATCATGCAGCTTCGAGGCGGTAGCCGAGGTCCGGTTTACAAGTGAGAATCCTTGTTCATGAATTACTCCATTATCTTATAATCTCTTTGTTAGTTTTGTCGTTCGCTCTTACCTTGTACGTTTATAATAGCAATAAAAATTTACTTTTGCCTCCGTTTCAGCATGTCTTACAATCCAGCTGAAAATGCTGTACTTTTGACAACTCGAGCTACAAACGTAGAGAATAGTAGCTATGAGCTGTATATGGTACCCTCAGATTCTGACTCGCAGAGCCCAGATGCGCCTGATTGTAAAAAATCGTCCGGGATCACTTCAATCTGGGTTGCCAGGAACAGGTTTGCAGTATTGGATCGAAACCAGTCGGTAAGTTTTTATTTATGTGTGTTAATCTAGTATTAGTACAAGTATTAGTATATCTTATTTCTATGGTGTTAGTTGATTTCACGTGTAATTTATGACGATAAATTTTGTACTTAATCACTAACTTTCAACTTTCCATGTATACTTTTTATTCTAGCTGGTGATAAAGAATTTAAAGAACGAAGTGAGCAAAAAGATCCAGGCCCCTTGTGATGAAATATTTTATGCAGGAACAGGAATGCTTCTTCTGAGAGAGCCAGAATCACTCACATTGTTTGATGTTCAGCAAAAAAGGTATTCTTATAAGATAATTAATTACGTACAGGCGTAACACCAGTAACGGTTGGGTATTTGGAACTGTTTTTAAAATTTTATAGAGTATTAGCTGAAGTGAAAGTATCCAAAGTGCGATATGTTATCTGGTCTGCTGACATGTCTCATGTAGCTTTATTAGCTAAAAGATCGATAACTCTGTGCAATCGAAAACTGGAAATTTTATGCACACTTCAAGAGAGCACTCACGTCAAGTCTGGAGCGTGGGAAGAATCTGGTGTTTTCATCTTCACTACCAGCAATCACATCAAATATGCTATCACTAATGGGTAAATAAATATGGGTTTTATACTTTATTTGTTATTGCATTACTTGCATACTTCTTTTTTTCTCACGTTTACATATTCAATTTATGTATGATTTACAGCGACAGTGGAATCATCCGCACTCTTGAACTTCCAATTTACATTACCAAGATCAAAAATCACCAAGTTTTCTGCTTGGATAGGGAGGCTAAAGCTCGTATTTTGTCCATTGATCCTACTGAATATCGGTTCAAGCTGGCATTGATCAACCGAAAATACGACGAAGTATTTTAATAATTATTTCTAAGAGTATTTAGCCTAGCATTTATTTATATTCTGCATTATGTTAATCAAGTTATCTTCAATCCTGTTTAGGTACTGAATATGGTGAGAAATGCCAAACTTGTCGGCCAATCAATTATTGCCTATCTTCAAAAGAAGGGGTATCCTGAAGTAGCCCTCCACTTTGTGAAAGATGAAAAGACTAGATTTGGTCTTGCCCTGGAATGTGGAAACATTGACATAGCATTAGAAGCAGCCAAATCATTAGATGATAAAATGTGCTGGGAGAAACTTGGCTCTGCTGCGTTACTCCAAGGAAATCACCAGGTACAAACATAGTGACTGAAACATGGTTATAACACATCAAAACCTGTTTCTGTTTCAGACTACTTATTTTTTTATCAGGTGGTGGAAATGTGCTACCAGAGAACAAAGAACTTTGATAAACTCACATTTTTATACCTTATCACTGGTAACCTGGAGAAATTGAGAAAGATGATGAAAATATCAGAAATTCGCAAAGATGCATCTTCACATTATCAAAATGCCTTAATTCTTGGAGATGTAGAAGAACGAATTAAAGTTTTAAAGGTAGGGATTTTCATTGAAATTTGATCATCTTGACTTCCATAAACGTTTTAAAAACGCATAATTTTTATTTGTTGTTTCAGGGATGCGGTCAGCTTACGTTGGCTTACCTTACTGCCACGGCTCATGGTCTCACTGATGAGGCCGAGTCCTTAGCGCCTCATATTAATGAAGATGACCAGGCTGAGTCTGTGAAAGCAACTCAAAATGCGGAACTTATGATACCGTCTCCTCCACTGATCCAATCAGAATCTAACTGGCCTCTACTAACGGTTTCTAAGGTAATTGCAACGATGTGGTAACTTAAAGGCCGCAATAGACTCCCTGACATTTAACAGACTTGAAAAGGCATTGCTTATAAAATACGTGCGATCCTAACAATTTGTTATCCCTTTGCAGAGTTTATTCGAAGGTGCTGCGTTTGCCAAACGAAAACCTGAGCTGGCTCCTACTGCTGGATTAGCTGGGGAAGAAATAGATATTTCTATGGCAGGTGGCTGGGGCGACGATGATTTGCAATTCGATGATGATAATACTGGTGGTGAAAAGGATGATGTCGGTGCTGATGGTGAAGCTGGTGAGTTTGAATCTGGCCATCGAATTAATGCAAATTTAAGATCCTATATTTTGTAGTCGCTATTATTTCCATTTGATCAACTGCGATAGGTTTAGCCGTTTAGCATGTGTTCCAAACTTTATTAATCATGGTTGGTATAGAATCACAGATATATTTTTTCATTCTGCAGTGGCACAAAATGAAGTTACCAAATAACTTTAATAGGGTTGAAAGTTGCCTGATAAATTCTCTCAGGAGCTCAATTACCAATGCTGTTTATTTTTGTAGGTGGAGGCTGGGATGTAGAAGAAGACATAGAGCTACCGACTGATGTGGAAGTGCCTGTAGGGGCTGGCGCTGATGGTGATAACTATTTTGTAGCTCCCACGAAAGGAGTTCCAATGACACAGAAATGGAGTAACTCGGATTTGGCAGTGGATCATGTGCTAGCAGGAAGTTTCGAGTCAGCCGCTCGACTTCTCAACTCTCAAATTGGTGTAGTGAATGTTTCTCCCTTCAAACAGATCTTTGTGTCCACCTACTCTCGTTCTCGAGCATCTTTTACTGCACTTCCCAATATGCCATCTTTGTATTTGTACCCCATTCGTAACTGGAAGGATGCAAAATTCCCCGTGCCTGCCATCGGCCTTCGTATTGCAGACCTCATTTCCCGTTTGCAGGTCAGAAAACAAAACGAACATCCTTAATTTTACAATCCATGCTTCTGGGACTGTGCAAACTTTTTGCATGCAGATGAAATTAATTTTTCATTTAACCAAAAATATTTACCCTCAAACTCAATTCTTGAAATATATTTTGCTTCAGACTTGTTATCAGCTGACGACAGCGGGAAAATTTGGTGATGCCATGGAGAAATTCCGCAGCCTATTACTTAGCATTCCATTCCTTGTGGTAGACAATAAACAAGATATGACAAAAGCTGCAGAGCTGATTTCATTATGTCGAGAATATATTTTAGGTATGCAAATAATCTGTTGCCTCTATCTTGATATTGTACGTGCAATGAATCCCTAGTTAAATGAATTATTATTCTTGCAGGCTTGCAAATGGAATTACATAGGAAAGACCTTCCCAAAGACAAAGCGGAAGACCAAAAAAGAATTTGTGAGCTGGCTGCTTACTTTACACATTGCAACTTGGATGCTGTCCATTTAATGCTCACACTGAGGACTGCAATGAATTTGACATTCAAGTTGAAAAATTACCGTTGCGCGGCTTCCTTTGCAAGGCGTTTACTGGAGTTGGGTCCTAAGGCCGACATGGCCCAACAAACAAGAAAACTGTTGCAAGTCTGTGAGAAAAACCCTGTGGACGAACATCCCATGGAATATGATGAGCACAATCCTTTCTCGGTCTGTGGGAAAACTTACAAGCCAATTTATCGCGGAAAACAAGAAGTCAAGTGTCCTTTCTGTAACACTTCATATATGCCGCAGTTCGTGGGAATTCTGTGCACTGTTTGTACGGTATCAGAAGTCGGCAAAGATACATCTGGTCTACGTATCATGCCCAGCCCTAGGCTTCGATAAATCTAGTTGTTACTTTAAAAAACAAAGATTTTGTTACGATCACTTGTGTGTGAATGAATCGTGTGGTAATTTATCTTCTAGTGCTTATTCTTCCCATGAAAACAAAAAGTATCCCCAGTATGCGATTAATTCATTGAGTTCCTTTCGCATCATTCTAAATCAATCAGTTAATCCTTTCCTTTATGCAGCCGGATTTACACAGTCATTTGCTCCACACAATTTGTTAGTAAATACTATAATCATACTTTTAGCTTAATGTACCAACAGTTTTATGTCAACTTTGTTTCTATTGGTAAATAGTTTTGCTGCATTCAATAAAGTCTGTTGATATCTAAAAAGATAATTCATTCGGAATACCAAAAGATGTTCAAATCATCTTCATAAACTATTGGCTTGGCTACTCACTATTAGTTTTAGTTTTTTCACTGCTTCTAGTTATTACAACACATATGAATGCATGCGTTACTAACTAACTAATACGTGGAACCGTATTTTCAACTTAATGATGGTAACAAGTATAGAGCAGCCCTGAACTCCCAATATATGTCAATCTGTACCACAATGATGACGAGGCCTGGGTGCCATGCCATAGGAGCAACCGGTTGTTACAGTTATATTGTTTGCATCATCTTCATGCAGTCAACTAGCTACACGGATATGGAGGACCATGAGGTTTGACCCGTCTTCTGTTTGTGCCCCATTCGCAGTTCACACTACATGAGCCCATATGTACTCCCTAGAATGATGTCGTTCCCAGCATCTTCTTGAATTATTGATCATGTTTTTGGCTCTGATTACCACTCTGGTAGGCCAGTCGCCGGTCACTAAATGGCTCATTCATTTAAGATCGTCTAAACAAGGAAGCAAAATCTTCTTTCATGTGAATGACAAAGCCACACAAACATGTTTCAGCATTCTCTCTCACTCCCTCATGTGTACTAGATGCCAAACACATTGGATGCATTCCATCGTGTAGGTTTGTAGTTGTAGTTCCATTGTTGTTCAAAATATACTAGGTGGGCTTGGCCCACTCCAAAAGCCTATGCACATTTTCGGCCAATGACTTTATGCATACAAACAGTCCTAGTGCTAATTCACGATGGATGGGGTGCCATAATTATTATTGAGAATACAAATCTTTTAATTAAAAAAAATAGTTAATAGTTGATCAATTAATATAAATGATGTGATTGAAAAATCGTTGGAGTCTTCAAAAGGATTCATTTCAATCCTAATTTTAGTCTTTTATGATTAAGTGTAAATCTTTTAACGTTGTGATCATACCATTAATTTGTGCATTAAAATTCAAAACGAGCTTATGTATGCGCATAAGAGGTAGGATATATTCAATGCAACATTTGTAATTCATGCTACTCTTAGTTAGTTAGAGCTAATTCCCTTAATACGCTAATTGATGTGTAGGCAGTAGGGATAGAACTTATGGGTTTCGGTAAACAGCAGTCTATAGATTCGAGATTCACTAGGTTGTGCTAATTAGAGATACCGCACACTATATAGGACAATAATTGCATGCCCTCTCTCATATTCCTGAATGGAAGGATTGAGGGTATAGGCCTCACCAAAGTTGATTTGTTTGAGCCAGGCAGTATCATAAGCATGTCAAAATGTTTAGCGAACGACCGAAAGGTATTATATTGCTTCTATTTGGTCCATTCATTAAGCATGATGATTATACTACTTGAAAGGGCTAGACAACCGAACGAACACAATGAGCAATAAGCTCATATAGAGTATGTACTACAGGATTAGTACACTCATTTTTCATTTAGCTGTGCAAGGTTCACAGTTTTATAAGTATGTAGTGAAAATTGTTGTTTTTAAATGACGATGAGATGCAAGGAATTAACAAACCTTGAAAATAATATTCCATCATAAAAATAACGCATGATGACCATAACTAAACCACATAAGCAGGGTAGAAGATTTACGAGTCTCGTTTTACGCATTTTTAGTTTGTTAAATCTTAGTAGGAATGCACGCGTGTGTTTAAAACATGATAATTGTACACTGTGTACTCTGCTTTGTGTAAAAAGTACGCTGCATATACTCTTTCTAATTTTCTAATGTGCAGGATGATGAAATATGAAAATGGAGCATTTTTGATTTGTTGATACCACTTTAATTGGGTCTTGATAATGTAGCTGCAAAGTAAACCTGCAACCCACAAGATTGATCGTTTTTCTTTAATTGTTGCATTTTAGGTATCAACATTTGGCAGTAGTTATCATTCCATCAGGTTGAATTGATAGGAAACTTTCGTTTTTATCTTTTTTTTTAATAACAGATTTAGAAATCATGAATCAGTTATTGCATCATACCCTCACTTTTATTCCAAAACAGCATCTCTTTTTTGATAAGTTCATCATGCCTATCCCTACCACAGTGCTTTTTTATCAACTAATTATTGCAATGAACATAATTTCTAATGAATTTACATTTCTCATAAAGCTTGAGCCTGACAATCGTCTCTTCTCTCTGTCCTGCCACCTGCTTTGCATAATCTATGCCTGCCTGTATGCCTACTCCTAGCAAAAAGTAATCCGTCACATTAGTCACTAGATTCAGTGTTCAAGAACAACCAAAGCTGAGCAGACAAGAGGTTAAGCCTGTTATGTTTCAGCTTCGGCTAGAAGGGGTTACCTAGCTCCCTTTGTTTTGCAGACACAATCTGTTTGTAGACATAAAAAAGCTACAATATGGAGCGGGAATCCAACGAATAACCATAGAATTAGAGGATACTATATCTATCATCTTCCTTTAGATCCTATGTATAACCTATCTTTCACACCATAAATAGCCAAAAAGAAGTGGATTTCCAGGGAACAGCTAATTGATAAGTAGGAAGTCTCACAGTAGGTGATGAAGACAATTAAAAAATCTTCATATTAGGATTTTGTGAAAAAAATTCAAACGAGTTCATGGCAATTTGCATATAAATCCCATGGTACAAAGCTACCAATCTTTTCAGTAAAACAAACAAGGTTATACTACAACTTTAAAGTGAGCACAATATATACGGCTTTTTTAGATCCTTCTGAGGCATTTTCATACTGTTCTGCACGGAAAATTGTGCATAAAATTAGTATATAGGAATGCCCCCGTTTACATTGTACGCACTTTATGGCATTGGTACAGAGAACGACTAATTTTCATTCAGTGAAATAAAACTAATCTACGGCATTTCATGTTAATAGGTCAGTTAGACAAGGTAGTGTAATAGTTTCTATTTTTTAACCTTTGGGCCAACAGATAGGAAAAAAATAAAGGTATTCCCGACGGGGATGTATACTGCAAGATGTGTATTGCAATGCATTTATGTATGCGGAGGACATCTGTCTAACTGCTTTATTCTTCTATGCTCTGCAAACGCTATTGAAGGCGTTATTTATGTAGATTTTGCTTCTCGTCATAATATAGCCTTCAATTTTCTGAAAATATTATGCATGCGTTTTTACATCCAGCTTGAGTAATTTTCGGGCGAAGATAAAGTAAACCTATGTGATTCTGAATTAATATGGGTATATAGTTTCAGACGTCTAGGATACCTTTTAGCAGTGGCAAATTTTCAGATGATGCAGAAATAATGAGGAAATTAACGGAGTTGAGACATATAGGATAGGATATGACTATTTTGTAAGATATTTTCCGTAAAAATTGGGGGAAAACAATTTCACAGTTTGCCAACAAACTGGATGTGTTATTGCTTCAAAGTGGAAGAAGAGTCCGCTTTTTGCATTACTTCGTATGAAAAGTAGTACAAATATGTTGTGACTGCCTTTAGAATCTGCACAGCCGATACGCAGCTCTAAATCATAAAAAACTGGAGAGATAGTATTTATTTACTCAGTTTAGGTTTACCAGTGTTACTTCCAATATTACAATACAAGTAGCGACTCTAATTATATAACTAATATAATAACCAAAGAGAGATCAGCATTCAATTGTTAATTTGGTATTTGACATTAAATAAAGTTTTTTAATGATTCGATTAGTCTATCCAAGCACACTGGAAGTGAATCAGATTGAAGTAGCTGAGCACATTCAGCACATAACAAAGCTTTGACTTGAACTAAAAATGAGATATATAATACAATATTAACTGGCATGGCTCTTATCCCCTTGTGTAAATCACTATAGTACAACATGCATGCAAATAGACACAGGTGTGTTCTTTTGTATGATTGACAAATCATGAGGTTGTTCACACCATAGCTCAAGAGCGGAATGCATTCTAAAAGAAGATGGGGGCAAGATGCTACTACTATTGAACGCCTCCAACCACCCATTATGTATTCAGTAAGTTGTGGACTAAGCGATGATTTGCAGCTATTTATAGCTCCAATCGTGTTCTTTAGGCCCTACCCACCAATTTTTTTTGCGTACACATGTTGAAAGTCTTCTATTTACAACAAACAAATATTCCATCTTGCCACTCGTTCCAAACGATCTACTTTTACCCGAAGTCCAAGCTGTACTTAAACTAGAAATACTATACCAGAAATCTGCTTAACCAGAAAAAACTAATCAACTAATCAACTCTCACAGTCAGTCCATACTGGCTAAAACTAGTATTTTTATTTAAAAAATGAGAACTGCGCCCATGCGTCAACAATTTTTAAGACGGCATTCATTTGTCAGGCGCATACTGAGCATATTCATATAATCATTGGAACCATAAAATTGGTCAACCTAAAAGGAAAATTACAGATACTGATTACGGGCACGAAGCATAATTTTTCAAGACTTTGATTGTAATCATTGTAATGCATAGTGCTCAGTATACACAACAACTTGAGAGAAAAAATGCAACTGTTCAATGAATGGACGATCTGTGAACGAAACTATATTATGGATTGTTTTGCAAATGATAAAGCATGTGTTGTTGAGATATACACACATTTGAGAACACAACAAACAACACACACTGTATCCGTATTCCATATTTAATAACTTAGGCATATACATGTGTGCACTCTTTTCATTTCTTCAACTGTTGTTTGATCCACTTTACGTGTGTGACTTGAACAGACGCAATAACAATGTTGTTCATTCTATTCTTTGGTACGAAATGTGTGTTGTGTATTTACAAGATTTTTTTATAAAAGTCAATAAGTAGGGAAACACAGAGGATTATTAATTTTTTATGCAATCATTCTGGATGATAAAATGGAATTTAAATCCTATTGCAGGTTTGATTAACAAGAGTATATGTACATGGGATAGTTGAAATGCAAAGTCTTCATAAAAGTGTTTAAGATCCAACCATACATCATGCATATAAAGTAATGCATGCACACAAAACTCTGTTTATTAAAACAAGACTCAATCCCGCATCCATTTTTTCCCTTCTCGTTCTTAATCTTGCTCATTTTTGCGCCTACTTTCTGCAAGCCACCATAACCAAATGTGTACCACACAATAGGCATTTTTGTTATCAACATGACCGCATTTACAGGGCGAAAAGTAAGTTCATGGTCTTATGCTCACAGCCGCTGAAAAACAAGGTATGCAAGTAATCCATTTTGTGTAGTTAGTTACCTTGTTGGTTAGTTAGTTTGGAAAAGAGGCCCAAGTCCGGTTTATCTCCTCGGCAATAATTTTTCATTGTACCCCACATTGATGCACTCGAGTAACAATATCAGGGAAAATATTTGTAAATCCGTCTGAGGCATTCAACATGCTCAAAGACTAATACAAGTTTTTGGGCGAATTGAAAGAGGTTAAGGTCGATGGTTTGTAAACTAGAATCTGGGTTTCTTTCCCATTTGGTTTATAGCTCACTAACTAATAACTAACTACAACCAACTATAACTAGATTATTGCAACAAGTTTTGCAGCTAAGACTATTCGACGCCTCATCTTTATTCTTGTGTTTTTAATAAAAAGTAAGGCGATTATTTTATTGCCTAGCGAGTATTCCCAGAATTGTTGTACACTTTTGTAAATAAATTGGGATCAATTCCAAGTCATTAGAGCATTTTAAGAGGCCTCGTTAGCTACTTGCATTAAAATTGCTTAATCAGCCCTAAAATATCCAATTAGTGGCTCACAGCGGTGTTTCAATTACTTCATAGCATGCATGCTGGTCAATTCATAGTGAGCAATAATAAAAGCAAGTAGCTGTGCTTACTTGAAGGAAATTAATATGAGGAACAGCTGTGCTGAAACAAATGCAACTTTCAGATCGACTAACTTTAACAAAACGAACCGAAAAAATAAAGTGCAAATAGATTGAAGTAGCATTTGGATTACTGCAGAGATCAAACTAGATGACCTAACAAGTTAATTTAATTCTTGCAAGCACTCTAAAGCACTTAATAATTTATTAAAAACAGAGCAACTATGACGGTAATATTTCATCTCATTACCAGTGCACCCGTTCAGTCAACACATTTAAGTTTTCAGCACAAAAACAGTAGAAACTAATGATTTTCTTGAATCCATTCAGGCAAGTAAATGAACTACTGTAGAGGAGAATCCCGTATCCCGCAAACTCGTAATAATTTTTTTTTAAACTAAGAATCCTCCTGCAAATACAACAGTACCAATTGACAAGTTAAATTGAATGTGTTATGCACGCAATGCCACGTTATTCGCAATCACGAGATTTTCTTGTTTTTTTTTCGATTATTTTTCAAGCATGTAATAATTTAAAATGGTTTCTGTGCTAACCACTTGGAAGGATGGAGACCGAAAATAAATTAGCAAGTCATATTTCTTACTTTAGCTTTAATTTTCTCGTAATACCAGTTTCAACACTCACAGCACTATTTATTAATGAAATTTTCAGGACGATTAACCCTAACTAACTAACTAAGTAACTAATGCTAACATCATATGGACAGCATCAGAGGAGATTTTAATTTCCACCACCTAAAGAACAAGTACTCACTAACTATACTGTATACTGTCAATTGTCATGCGGTTCATTTCTTTACTCACCCACCATTCACTTTTATGGAACTTGAAAGAATGCCATAATTTCTGCCCCAAATGGATGTCTTTTCATGCAACGGTGAAAGGTCCATTCATAGCAGTGAAGTTTGCTTGTCGTTTTTGTCAGTGTGCCAATGCCTTTTGGACATTTTTTCTGACTTCATGAATACCATATTACTATTCCACCTTGTATTCAAAACGAAGCTGACAATCCTATATGATGCCATTGAGCCTAGTATTACAGCCCTATGTTCTCCTGAAAACATGATCTAATGACATTCAGGAAGCTTTGGAGTACATGTCAAGCATTCTTTATCGTGACTTGGCCTTTTCAAGCAATGTATGCATAGCGTGGAGTACTACTACCAGTGAATTTTGAAGTTCCATTTCCACTGTTCACTGTTGTGATAGAATTTATTTGGCGTCCCTTCAATTTTCAGTAGCTGTATTGAAAGGAATAGAAATTGCTTTTCCGTAGATTTAATTAAGTCTTCAAAAGTGTGTGGTTATTCAAGACCATGGTCAATTTGTGCGAGTTATGCATGCTAAATTGAACAGTGGCTGAGTGAATGGAAAGCCAAATCGAACTCGTATTTTGCATTTGTTTTAGTATTGGATGGCAAGATAGTGGAAGTAAGGACAGGAATCCACAGTATTTATAGTTCAATTTACATTTGAAAGGATGTGATTTTTTGTTCCTCTGGATCGGTTTCGGAAACCAGATAAAATATAGGTAGTCATAAATTTCCGTTTAGTTAGAAGATAAAATGCCATTTGTATTAAGTTATGAGACGGCATTTGGGCGTTTTGAATTCATAGAGTTGATCTTTATTGTCATGTTTTATGTGTCTGGCTGACTGAGTTTGAAATACAAATACGATGGGTTCCATTCATGTCAAAATTTATGTGCATTACATATGTATATATGAACGAATTTGGTGCTTTAAAACTATTTTTTTATTGGTAGTAGTTGTATAGAGAAATTTGCTAACATCGTCCCATTTTAATTTAAAAGGTACACTAAACCAACGAAATTTGCTTCGTAGAATAAATCCTCATCACTTTTACGGTTTATTAGTCCTCGTAAAAATGTTTCTAGTTCCTGCTGATTCAAGATTCTAGCCAAGTTTCACAAAACCAAGAAAAAAATGTGTTTTACTATCTTCTCTGGTTTACAGGCAAATAATGTTATGATTTTCAATCAAAACTGTGAACCTTACGAGATGAAAGATATGGTTGTCATATTTTGGCTCGGCATGCAGTTTGCAACTATAGACTCTTATCATGTCTATGCACTATACAAGTGAACGAAACCTAAACAACAGCAATGATTTCCCCATTAAAAGATGTGGGCCACTTTTTATTTTGGTGAAAATAATCGAATTTTTTTGCCAATTCTACAAAATTGTTTTAGTATCCTCCCTATTGACAGCTACAGCTTCTTAAATCCTAGCCATATATTTGGACACTAAAGTTGCAACGTTCGGAAAAATGTTATTGCCCGCCAGTACAATTTGTACACTCCTATTTGACCATAGCTCAAACAGTTCAAAGCTATTTGCATAAAAGGACAAGTATTAGGAGTAATGCTGTAGAAACTCCTTTAATCAGTCACTGGGAAGAAATGTACAATTCCAATTCTAATAAAATGAAAATCACTCAGCCATAGCTTAAGGTCAGTTTAAGACGAACGCACTCAAAACGTGTAATCGCGTTATACAACAGCAAAAGTAATCTGCATGGTTGTTTAATTTTTTTCACTGTAATGTAGACCACTGCACTTGAACTAAATTTGATGCTCCTTGTTTTCATTTTCTCTGCATAATAGTTCCTCCTGTATACATTCTACATGTTTTCTAAGTTTCATATGAATAACGAAACTGGAAAAGTTGAATACTATTGCAACCATATAGGATTTCTCTGAACCATAAGCATATTTGCTTGCAATTTCAATCTAGCCATTATAATTTGTGTGAACTTCAGAAGTATCCAATATTGAGTTGAAACCTAGTTTAGTTGGTAAACAATAAACAAAAAAAAATGAGTAGTTAGAGGACAAGTTGTTATATAGCTCAGGCTCAAGCATGCCAAGATAATTTAAAAATGGCAAAACACTAGATGTTCCCTATTGCTTCAACAACGAAATATACATATGCAACTGTAAACATTTCTTGGACGGGATTTCTAATATTACATACAATAAAAAAATGTCAGAGAATTTGAACATATGAATTCATGTTTCCATTTTTTCTTCAATTTTATTATTTTGACACGTTCAGAGGATGCAAACTTTGAATAAAGAAAAATAAATTTTTACTATCGCCCCTTATTTTGAATTGTTCATATTACAATGCCCACACACAGGTCTCTTGTTCCATCATTTCGCTTAATTTAACTGTAGAACATTGAACTACAAAACCAAAGGTGTTAATAAATATGCCCGATTTAGCATAGCAAACATTTGCACATGCAATGCAGTTTGTTCAAAGTTGCTGAAACTTGTCACTTTTCCCCCGGTGCATTACAATATGACACATCATTCAAATTCTTCCCAACATTATCTTTACAATATTTGTTCATGACATTTCTCATTTGGTTCCCCCTGTGGCGTTGAAAAATAAAAGTAGGTGGTGCACTCCATATTGCCTCCACTTGTCCTCACTTGTACAAAACGTGGGCAGGTGAGCAGTTACAGTTGCAACTATACAGAGCCGAAATTTTCCTTTATATTTTTACATCTTAGAGTACTAACTTCACTAACTAACCAACTAACTTACTGTATGAACGGAAAAGGTAAAAAAAGTTGAAAAAAAACAACTTCCACTTAATTTCATTTGATGGGCATTCTTTTCATCATAATATAACATGCACGTGGGTCCATATATGTCACTTCACTTTTTCTAGTGACTAATAGTCCACATGAGTAATCTGCAACTCACGGGCACAAAAATTAATGACAAAAAACTCAACTTTTCTCATGTACAAGTATTAGCGCTGCATACACAACTTGCAATTTCCTTCATTACACATTTTCTCACAGCCAGTCTGCCTGTATCTTATGCATACGTATGTGGATGCGCATAAGAATCCACAATGCTTGAGTTTTTGGCTTTATATGAATAACAAATATGCATTTATGAATGACGAGAATAATACATTGTACATACATTACATGTGCGTGTGTCTACCTACTTCACGTTTAGGACTTAAGCGGCACGTCAGCTTGGTCTCAACGCCTTTTCTCACTTTTGCCGATCAAATCGAGCGACAACATGCCACTCGACCTAATTTTCTTATTGCATTCTTGCATACTAACGAACTAACTAGTGCTAGCTGAGCAACTAACTAAGTAAGCTAACCCATTCATGTTTTGAGGAAAAGTGGAACCGGACATAAAACACAAGTGTTTCAGGATGTCCAACTCAACTTACTTGCTTACAAATTGAACTCATTTGCTTTTCTAATAAGTACTTCTTATTTATGAATGAGTCTAGTAATAGATATAACTTTTGGTAGACTAAAAATTTATTGCATTTCATGTCAGATGCTTGCAGTGATAACATTTGTGAGGGTTTCAAATCATTTTCGTTCCATTCAGAAAAAAAATGAGCAAAAAAATCTTCTCCATTGTATACCAGTTGATTTGCTCCGTAAATTATAGATAATCCATTCATTCATGAGTTTAGCCTTTTCATTTGTGAGTAAAAAAAGCCGAGCATACTGCAATTGGAGTCTACTCAATGCTCTCGCACGTAAATTATGCATGTGTACTACATGCATTAGTGTTGCAGTATGGGCCATTTACGTTTGGCTGCATTTAAGTGTGTAATATGGAGCTTTATGCCATGTTATGGTTATTGCTACTGTTATGAGTATCATTATTAGATTTTGTGCTCCCAAGTAGTATGGTGTACATTGTGCTACACTTTCCTCTTCCGTTTCTTTCAATGAGAATTGTGACTGTTTTATTCAGACGTTGAAAGAGAAATTTTCGCACGCACTTGAATCAAATTTTGCTCGCATATGATTTTTCATTTAACTGACTCTATAGGATCAACAAGTGGCACACGTTTTTTACCATACGGATACATTTTGTTTCCAATCCCAGTTCAGTCTTTGTTCACCACTAATTAAGAGTTTACTTACTTACTATGGTAGCCGAGCGTTCACGCAACTAAATTGACACTGTTTACATTGGCTGCATGCTAATGCCCACAATTTTTTCTGTAATAATGGCAACACGTAAGGGAATTAATTTAGGTGTCAATCTGCTTATTTGATTGATATTTCCTTGAGGTCAATTCCAATCTGTATAACGTTATTACGGCTAACTAACTAAAGTCACTATAAGAGTGCTATAAAATTAGAAGCCAATAGGATGATAAAATTTCACTTATTTGCAACACGCCAACTCAATCAATTGGTACCTTATTATCTAGATCAACTATAAATGGTGATACCGAAATATTTTCTGAAGTGAACACAAAAAACCTAGCAAAAAAGTTTTATCTGTCATCCATGAATGCATGCCCATATACATGTTTGATTAGACTAATAGAATCTTATTGTATTCTTGTGCACTTATTAACTAACTAACCAACAATGTACTGTTATTAAATTCTCCTCAGGCTCGTAGTTCAACCCTAGCATGTCATAATATGATTCACAGTTGTTTGTGGACTACACGGTTTTTGGCAACTACTCAAAAATGTGGCCAAAAATGCAGACATTGACCATTGGAGAAGCCAACTCATCCTTGTATTATTATGTGAAACCGTCTGAACACACATTATGGTCATCACGCTAAAACAAATCAACAACTTTGAATGTTGTTTTCCATCACTAGAAACATAAGGGAAATGTGCTTGACTCTGTATGAGAGATTTGGCTTCACGACCATACTCGCTTCATAAAACATAATGAAATGGAGATTTGCATAATGACTGCTCCTATTCCAGTTTGGTAGGCTTGTATAGAAAAGGGAGAAGGTTGAATTACGAGCACAAAGTGGAATTAACCGTTCTTTTCTTATGCCACAAAAAACTGCGTCAACAATGACAGGAACACAATATAATTCTAATACGCATGCCCAATACCCAATTTATTCCCTATTATTTTCTTTCGTTTCAAATTTCATTCTACAAGTCTAAATTTACATTTTTACTTCAGTAAATGCAAAATTCTCACTGGCAAATATTTATACAATTATCTAAGCATTACTTAGTTAGTTAGTTAGTGAGTGCAGCAATCAGCAATAAATATTGATAATTGTACTTGTAGTAGACAATGTTCCTACAAGACAATGAACTTACAAAACATCAATTCAATTCGTTTAAAAACGACAGATTTTTACACGAACCTTCATTTGGCTTCTATTGTAGTAGCATGCACACTAACCAACTAGCTACCATATGCAAACGAAAGCCAATGTACGTCATAACACTAGATCCGTGGTACAACACTCCATGCATACCAAATAATTCAGCATATACCAATTTGATCAAGATTCTTCGTTGTGTTTGATACAGAAACTGTAAAAAAAGACGACGAGAGCATGAATTTACTATGCGTACAATTCACCATTTACAAATATGCTATATACTCTTCCATTTAATTTATCATCATCATAATCCTGTTTCGTCCCTTAAACTACAAATCATTATGTAGATCATGAGTAACCTTTATTCTCCTTTTTTCAAGATGCAGGTGTGCAAAGCATCTTCCTCCACTTTCTCTTACTACATTAGTTAACATTGACATTCAAGTTTTGTTTTTGCAAAAATCTATGCATTCCTCAATGAATTCATGTCTGCTGACTCTTTCTATCAGTAACAGGGATAAATGACCTGTGAGATATTAGTTTTCAGAATCGCAAACAGTGAAACAGTGTACCTTACTGACAATTAGAGTTTAAAAAGCAGTGATCTGACTTTATTATACAAGTGCATAAATGTTGAAAAAGTTTCATGAGCAATGACAATGACAACCAAATAACAAAGGTGGTGTGGTGCACACATTGTCATTAGCATTTAGCAAGTTGATTAGTTAGTTAGGGTTTTTGGGACACTATTTGTTTGCATGCAAAGTAGATTAGTCCGCTACAATGGAAAGCTTGAGGGTCACTCATGACAAATATGATGGTCGTAAATTATTTTCAGTCTGTGCGGATCTCGTGTATATACATTACGTGCTCATTCTTAAAATCGCTAAGGGATGATTTCATGTACAAACATGATCCTCCTACATTCACGTTTGGTCCACATTACCACTATACATGACACTTGTCAGTTCATTTAGCTATCACTTTTCTTCCTTCCGCCCTCACAGTTGTGAATCATGGGACTGACTCAATCTTAAAATGCTTATTAGTCAAAGAGAGCCGCTTTTTGCGTATGCATTTATTATACACTGCTTGTGCGTATCCGAGTAAGTGACAGATATAAATGAAAGGATGAATGTTGTCTTTTTAACTATTTGAGATGTCTCACAAACTATCCTTTCTTGGGCTCTGTGTCGTGTCTGCGTAAAAGCCGTGCAAACAGAGGATGAGGAATGCAAGAAAATGGTCCTCGAGGGATTAACCTAGATAGATTAAATAATGCGCGGTTTACCGGCCTACTCATTTGTGATCCTATTTTACACAAGACAAAGTATGCATGACATGTTCCTATGTATATTTACTTTATGTACCACATTTCCATGTCATTTATTGTGTCGTCTATTGTTTTGTTTCAAACTTTGTAAACATGCAACGGTATTGATTTCTTTGCAAAATAGTCTTGTGCACAGTGTTGACAGTAGACGAATGAGAAAAGTAAAAATTTTGTTGAAGGATTATGCATACGCATTATTGGAGCTTCTACCGGTTGTAAAAGTTTAGCAATCAGTTAAATCCAAGCTCCATTGAACGGAATTGAATTCAAATTTTGGTCATATAATTTACTTATGAATTCTGACTGTGTGTGTACTATCATAGCACATGATATTAATTTTATGGACAACTCCTTCAGATGTATTTCACAACAGTAGCAACGCAGTGTTAGCTTATGATCCTTTGCAAATACAAGTACTTCTATGATTGACGCAGGCATGCTTACGAAAATAGCATTAAAAGCTTTACAACTGATTAAAATTTAATGCTATGATAATTTTCAATTTATTGAGATACACTTCATTTAAATGCTTGCTTCAACACATAATCTAATTATGAAAGTCTAAGCCGATGAAATTTATGAGCAATCTTCAATGAACTAAACGTGTACTACTAAAATAAACAATACATAAAAGCTTGATGCATTGAGGTATAAAAAATTGTGAAATCAGCTGAATGAATTTTAGAGTTTCTTGACTATGGTAAACAAGTTGACCACCTTTTTTTTGCCCATGTTGGAGTTGCAAAATGAATTACTAAAATTTTGACCTTACAGTCATACATAAGCAATGCATGGTCTCACTACAAACTATAAATCTTGGTTTTTTCATGGCTTGAAAAAGACAATGAAAGCAAAAACAGTGGAAAGTTGAATGGTGATATGATAATGAAGATTTTTTTGCATGCTTTCATTTCATAGCAACAATAACACATTTGATTGCCTGATGGTGCATTAAGCGGTTTCATTCTAACAAACCCCATTTGTGCGAGACTGAATAAAACTGTACTCGCTCTCAGCAGCCTTAAGTGATTAATCTAGCTCAAAGAAGTTGATTAAGAAATTTGAAATGGAATGCAAATATATAGTGTGCTCTAAAAAACTAGAAATTCATGCACAACCACAAATAGATGATTGAAAACTCGTGTGTGCATCCTGCATGCGTATCTGTAACCATTTGTTTCATTTTTAATAAGCTGCACAAGTTCATAAACCAATGATTTCAAACAGGACAGAATCCAGCTGACTGTGAGAAATCTTTGCAAATTTCAGACAGCATTCAAACCAAAATGATGACGTCAAAGAAAAAGAACTTTTGCATTACACCAATAATACCAACCCAGCCAGAGTAATTAGCATACATCTTGTGGCACATTAAACATGACAAATTTCAATTAATCCTTTCAGAGGTTGAGATAACGTTAGAAAAACCCACATATGAGGCCAACACACGTCGCACTACTAGTTACTTCCTTGATTTCATGCAAGTGTCGCCTGATTTGTGCATTAAAATTGTATTAGACATTGCTTACTAACTAACTAACTCGTTCGTCAGACAAGAGATGCATGGGAACGTTACTGAAACGCATCTAGAAAACATGTTAAACTAGACTCATTACTAAAGTCGACCTTCTAACCAAACTAGTAACAAGAAACCATGGTCCGCGGCACCTATGCATAGTTAGTTAGTATCATCTGGTCGAGTACAAGAATGCCAGCAATAAGTTTTCTTGGACTTCCGTGTAACCTTCAATGATCTTGACCCGTTGGCAGCTCTACTTCACCCTCACCTTGCTCAACAGGTGTGTTTACGAAGTCAAATATGCATGATCCGCTCCCAGGAATGTTTCATCATCTTTTTTCTTGATGACCAGATTCGGGAATACGATAAGCTTGCTAAATTGTTTTGATGATCAGAAAATGATGATTTCATATTCATTCAAGTGTAATAATTCAATATACAAATGAGTGATCATTAATTATCCATTAATTTTTAATTTAATTCACCATTTAGCGAAATTACATAGAGGTATTCTCTGTTTACCCCAATTTTTACAACATTACCATAAAAATTATTACCCTCCTTGTTTTATTGACCATTGCAGATGCAATCAAAGACATGCAAAATTTCTGCACTGTGTAGACCTTTTTAGTTTTTCACACGGACATGCTTGCTACCATTATTATGTTTACTGCAAGTGCAACGACGAAAAAACCTTTGTACAGCCACTCTGATGTGCATATTGTATTAAAGAAGGTGATGCAACGAAATCTAGTTAGTTAGTAGATAGTATTACTGAAAAAAACAGGGGAAGTAGCTACGCGGTCAGTCATTCATTGAAGCAGATGTAATGCTTGTATTACACTTCACCACCTTTCTAAGTTTAGAAGGGAGACTGCCACATGAGTAAGTGATTGTGTAGTATTTTTAGCATCATACAAGATGAGAAGAGAAACTTTGAGAAACCGTGGGTCCACCATGTTTGATTTTCGTGTCTACCATATAGCATCTAAAGTGTCTAGTTTGTCTTCTCTCTTGGACATATTAACCAAAATGAGTAACAAAACGTAACACGAGTCATAGCTAGTTTTTTTCAATAAAGAAGATAGTAATAGTAGTTAATTACTTATGTAGCAAAAGTCTGAAGAGTTTCATCATCCCATTCATTGACATTGAACTTGTGGAGATGAAGTGATAGTTAAAATAGAGGTAGTCATAAATAAAAGTAGATAAGACAGTTGGTTAGTTTGTGGCCAGTAGTGATAAAAAAGAGAGAAAATGGAGAAGAGAAAACTCATATGATTTAAACTGGATGAGAAGCGAAATAATTTAGATTGGAAAGTTAATCTCTACCCATATATATCTCTAATTATTACATATTACAGGAGAAATCGAGCCAGTAACAAGAGTAGGCAGCAGCTAACTACTGTAACCTTTGACTAAAGCATATGCTCCTGAATGTGGTTCATAATGTTTACAAGGGAAACAAGAAACGATTAGTTCTTCATATGGGGAGTAAGTGTGCGAACAGTACATTGTTTAAAATGATAGCACCTTTGGTTAGTTGCTCATGATGAGATATAGTAAAGTCATAGCACGACCTTTGAAAGATATATACTGAAAGAGAGAGAGAGAGAGAGACTCATCGAACCGGAGTTCACATAAATGCAGTTTCCGTTAAAAAGTAGAAATGTAGAGCATGCACTTGCATATTTTAGTTATCCTACACTCTCGCAAAATGATTATATGAAATCTTATAGCAGTTACTCACTCAGTCAGTTATACCACCATAATACTACTACTATAATATTCAGCACACACACACTCAACATACCACATACTAGTAGTTTGTTAGTTAGTAGTTTATGATTGTTGTATAGCAACAATGCACCACACACGGAATACCGGCTGAATCCGTGAGTGAATTCAAAAGTAAGCAAGGCTCCTACGTTAGCTTGGTAAATTCTTGTGGTGTTCATATTTGTTGGTGGTTGGGTGCAAAACCAGCCAAGTTCAAGTGCATGCATGTATACGGAATAGGTAAGTTGACTACGTCCAATAGTTGGTGGCTGCTGAGGGGTCGACGAGAACTAGAGGAACAAGAAGATGAAAGACCGTGTTTGTGTGTTGGCTCGGTACTTTTTGCAAAAAATCCACCATTTGGCTGCAGGGTAGTCCGGTCAGGTATAAAGAGATGGTTCGAAGCCTCTCCAAATCACACAGCGTTCGATTGTTCTAACGATCACAACCTCGAAGAGAAAAACCCTCTCTCAGGTACGATTTTTTAGTGTAAACACAAAATTTTACAATTTTACCGTTTCTCACCATTGTACCAGTAGAGTGCCGCTCCAAAATTTGGTACCGACTACTGCTCTGGTAGAAGTGAATGTGTGCGTGCAATAAGGAAACAACAGAATGGAAGCGAAACATGAGAATTTTCAAAGCTGAGCAGTCCAACTTGAAAAGTGTTCATTTTTTCGTGTTGCAATCAACAAACTACACGATAAAACTTTTGTTTTCATTTTTGTGGTGTGAGAAAAAAGATCAAGAACGTTTCGTGAATCCATCTTTGTTTCTTTATTGCTTGCTCACGGAATCCTGTGCTCACTTACTCATTCTACGCGACTTGGACAAATGGATTTAATAGATTATTCAACGTAGATTGTGTGTGGATTGTGTTTGTGCCATTATTTTGCTACATGTGCAATCTTTTATTTTCTTTATAGGTCACTTCCTCAGATTCATAAAAACCCTCGCGTTCACCGCACATACCGAATTTCAATATGATTCGTAACGTCTTGTTAATTGTTCCATTGGCCTTCCTCCTGTTGTCTGCTGTCAGAGCCGAAGGAGAAGCCAAATCTGCTGTCGTTGCCGACGAAGTCAGCCGGGGAGGTGGTGGTGGTGGACAAGGATGGTCCCAACAATATCACTACAACTCTTACCCAAGCCACGGAGGTGGTGGCGGTGGACATGATCCCTACGGTTATACCTATGCTGGACTTTCTTTCGACTTGAGCACTGGACTTTTCCTTGCTCTCGGAGCCATTATTGTTCTCTTGGCTCTTGCCGCCGGTAAGTTTCCACAATCGCATTACAGTAAGAGTAGTAGACATAGAACTAATGGAGTAATGAATCAAAAGAGCTTTAAACATATTACATGACCAATTATTTTGTGTGCCCGCAGTCATCTACCCACTTTTGAGCAAGAACTCCGGATACGGAGACGGTTACGGATGGGGTAGCAGCTATGGATCATACAGATCCCTCAACTTGGCCAACTTGTCTGAACAAGTTCTTAACGGGATTGAGAAATTATACGAAAGATATAACAAGCAACAGTAAATTAGGTATGACGGCATTAATATTCCTCTACGCCTTATTGCTTGGGGGAGTGAAAAAGCCCAGTGTCAAATAGTTGGTTAGTAAAAAATTGCATAAGTTAGGCTTACGTCACGATCAAAAGTTCTGATTTGACAGGAATGGACAATGTTGATTGAGATTTTTTTTTCAAGAGAGAAATCGTTTATGATTGGTCTTACTTATCTCACATATTTACTGGTGTTGAGGCAAACAAAAAAAACCTGCTCATCTCGAGAAAATTAAAGATGACCCAAAAAGGAATGTACTCAGGCAAGATAGAGAGAGAGAAAACCTGTCATGGGTTAGAGAACTGTTAATCTCAAGCTGTACATATTATAAAGCTGCCTCCATTTTCTTGCTAATCAAGTAGCCAAATACTACTGCAAGTACTACTACTAGTTTTGCGTTCATTCAAGTCAGCTTAGGCACGAGAGTGGAAAGTAGATCTTACTAGTCAAGATTTAATGACCTAGGAATTAAACTTGACCTTTCACCCACTTTGTATGAGCAGTGAATCTTGGGTCGTTCACACATCATGGTTCCCATACCTATCTGTGTATGCGAATAGTAAAGGTTGAAACTACCTACAGTGGACCTGTATTCTCACATGTCTAGATTTACAGTAGATAGTTGTTGCAGTAGGACTCGAATGTGTTTTTTTTGTAGCAAGCACCAGTTGTAGTAGTAGAGCGAACATGTATTTCCTGTTCTGCTTTCTGACCATCCAAGGTAATGAGGTCATCATCATCATCAGGCAGTGCATAACACACCTCGAAGAATTTCTCATTAGATTGAGTTCGTGGTAGTGAGTGTCCTATCGACTACTACACGGCTACTTTACTCGCCTACTTACTCCCATAGGGATGAACAACATAAACCTTAATCATGATCATTGTGAGTTAGCAGCTCATGTGCACTCATCATAACTCCTTCACACCAGTCAGACAAAGTTGGATTGAAATAGCGCGTGCTCATTAATTGCTGCCATTAATGGGTATTCCGCCAGCCGTCGTTAGGTAGCACAAAATAACTTGCATGCTTGTTGCACTAGGACTGGTACTGGTAGCACTCATAGGCAACCATGCATTAGAGAAATTAGGTTGTTACCAGTTATCATTATTTTTGTCTATTTTATTGATATAGCTGCTCCCAATTAGGGTCTCACGCATTGGTAACCTTTTCAACTGCCAGGTTTCTTGTACTTATGATATAATTTTTTTTTCTGCATTCCAGACAAACTTGCCAGTAGCCAAAATGCTTTTATCAATTCTTCTCCCTTTCTTCGGACACGTGCGATTTCTGGTGGCATCCTGATGTAGGGGTGACGAGAGATCGTGATCTACTCAGGAAACTTGCGGCCCTTCTTGTTCCATTAAATTAACCCAAAGGAAACTAAAAGCATAACCTTCTCTTCAACAATATGATGAGTGATTTACGACCTCTGTCTGGAGAAAGTCGTGTGGACGCATGGATGACATGTGATCATGTGGCTTCCTTCATTCCATAGTTTCCAAGTCTACTGATATTAGTGCAATGAGTCGACGGTGGAGATTAGGTATACAACGAAATAACTTAACTTACTGAAACAGACAAACTCGTACTACTACGTACAAATGGAACAAAAAGCGACTCCGTAACGTGGACTGAACTATGTCTCGGACCCTTTAAGAATTGCTCAAAATTTTCATGTGAAAACAAGAAAACTTTCTTTTTTTCGGGACCATTGTACACACAAACCACTACTAGTACAGCTACTAACTAACCTTACAGAACGAGTACCAATACTAACGCAAGAAAAGGGACAAACTTATAGATAGCAACTTTTGTATACATATTACATATACACTTCACACTACTTTACTTCAAGCACACAAACCATTCACTTACATTTATAAATAGTACATGAACAAGTTGCCATGAACTGAACGTTGTGTGTGGCTTGTTCTTAACCATGAAGACTGACTCTTTTTACAGTAATTACGGACAAGGTGACTCAAACATCTTTTTGTACCAGTGTTTTTCAAACTACTTTTACTGGGCTACTAGACTATTACGTTATGATAGGATAGCTAGTTTATTGTGACTGTGGTGAAAGCACGCCAGGGTTGGGAACTAATGACTCAAAGTGTTGTAGTTTTTTTCTAATGATTTTTTAGTAAACTCCACCCTGTTGAACTTACAGAACTTTTTACGCTTAAGTGGTATGCACAGGGATGTGCATTACAATATGAACTCGTATGGACAATTTGCATGGTCATTTTGTACATGTGTGAACCAGAAACGAAGGCCATGTTTGCTCATTGACTCAAGACTTTCTACCAATACTACTTACTAATACAATACTTGTAAAGACATTACTTTTGTATAAATGACATGCTTGGACGCATGGAAGAAAGCTGACAACCAAAGAGAAAATACCCGTCATGGACTATTTTTTTAATGCGACTAACAAGTGACTTTGACTGACTGTTGAGACTCACTGACGATTAGGTTGGAACTCCTTGGAGTCCAATAAATGACAGGACGAACTTTAGTATCTCTGTATACTCAATTCGAGTGCAGCGTACTACTGACTACACTGTACAAACATTGTCAACTAACTGGTTTGACCATAAAAAATACTGGACTAGTATGATATTTTTGACAAAAAAACTTACCGTTACTACGAAAAAATACTCCCCTCATCTCAACAACTAATATAAAATTCTCCTGATTGAAATGATAGTTTCCCCAACGCCGTGTTGTCTTTCACTCTGTAAATTAGACACTATTTAATTGCCTCCACTAACTACCTGCTAAACTGTTGTTACAAGTGCTTGCCGGTGTCATAGCCATATTCAAGCCTCTTTGTTATCATTGTTTGTTATTTCTATTTTGTTATCTATTTACGTTGTTGACTTGTGTTAATTAGTATATTTATTCCCCTCCATTAAAATGCTCTGTTATTTTTGTGAATTCGTTTTGCAATCAAGTTAATAAAATGATTAATAAGTACAGTCTAAATCTTGTGCTCTCACATGGATATGGATAGCTTATTTATTATGTGAATTTTGCTTACTCTCGATCAGCATTTATAAGCTGTGACTGTGAGTCTATATACAAGTGAGAATTTGTGAGTAACTAACACATAAAAAGTTACGAATACGTTATATTTACTAATATTTAATTACAACATCGGCTATCTATTCAGTGCCTAGTTGAGATCACTTTTATTCTTTCCATGACAGATAAAAAAGAATCCGATTTTTTGTTTAAGGTGAGTTTTCTCTTCAATACAAACTATGCTGGACTCCTCTTTGCAAACATTGGTTTGCTATCTGTGAGTACAATTTGAATTATATTTATCTTCCAGGATGTCCACCTATGATTGCTTAAAAATCCTTGCTCTCAACATAGAGATGTGAATCGTGTTCTGTGAAGTACTCACTAGTGCACCTAATGCACGGCACATGTCAACAATCTAACAACAATTTTCAAAACTTGTTTTAATGTTTCGAGCTCGTGGAAAATATAAATTCTCCATAAAACAACACTAAATTACATAATCGACTCACTAACGGCTAGTAACACATAAGGGCTGTACTTTCAAGATTTTTTTTTTGGCTGTGGTTTTTGAATTTTCCATTATATTTTATTGTCACAGTCAGTCACCTGTCACGGGGAAGAACTAATGCTAAATAATATGAAGCATTTTGGTAGACAAACAACTAGATAATAATGCCATTTTATTTTATTATACAACCATTCTCAAATTACATCATTGTCTATGTTACATTATTGTCTAAGATTACACTGGAAAACGAAACTTCATATAATCGTGATTTCGTGATCTAACCTACTCTGTGAATAGTACGCCTCCACAATTTCTTTACACTGGTTAGCGTAAATTCAACGTGTGGTTAAAAGGAAGTCCATTTCCCTTTTAAAAGCTTTGACATCCATGATCCATGACAGTTCAATAACATTCGTTTGCATTTGAAAAAAACGGAGAAACAAGAAACTTTTGAAAAGAATGAATGGATATAATGACACAATGAAAAAGTTTTTCGTTCTCGATCATGGTTGAGGCTGGAGCTCTGTGATAATGTAAGATGTTCAAACAAGAAAAGTCGTCAACAACCCTTGAAATGATACCTACTGAAGACCCACTGAACGGATAACTCATTAGTGTGCATGGAAATTTGCTACTTTATGTCATTCTTTGCGAAAGTTAACATGAAATATTCACATTCGCACCTAAAATTTCACATTGCATTGTGACTAACAATACAATGGTCATACATGCGTCACGTCTGAAACCTATGAGAAATACGTGAAAACAAAAGATTAGTCCGAATTTTAGCGAAATATTTAAAAAATTACTCTCCAAAGTGCTTTTCATTAGCAAGATGACACTCCAGTTTTGGAGTAAGAGATTTATATTAATGTATGTATTGTCACGGTTTTCTATACGGAATAACGAATGAACATTTTGGGTTACGCAGTCATAGGTAGGGGCTTCATCGGGAGGTAATGAGATAAGAAGTTAGTACACTAAAATTATTGTACGACAGAAATATCACAGCAAAGGACTAAGGTCTGTAGTCTGCAGCGTCTGAAAGTCCAGCAACGACTCTCTCGAAATATTACAAGCGGGCATTATGAAAAAACTACTACAACAATAGCCTAACATTATAGTCAAGACCTAATAATGAAGCTAGCTATGAATAATAGGTATGCAAGCAGTAGCTCGCCCTAGTATAGTACAACACATTATTATTTGCATTACTCAGGTGGTTGAAAATTAATGCATGGAAAAGTTATCTGTCTTAAATATTTGGGCTTGTGGATGGATATTTTTTTTCTCTCATTATGAAAAAATATTTAGCAAAATTAGTTCAGCGATGGTTTGGTGTTTAAAAACAAAAAGATTAGTTAAGTGAAAGTTTGTTCAGGTCTACTTTGCATGCCTTTATTTTATCAATGATTGATTATTGCAATTGCATGCCAATCTGGGGTTGTATGCCTGAAAAGTATCTTGAATTCTAAATTCTGATATCCTAGAGTATCTATATCTGATATTGTAATAAAATCTCAAATTAATAAATTTCCCTGTGTACATTACTAGCCGTCGTATTGCCAAAAAGCAATTCCATGCGTGAATTATTCGGATTTGCTTTTAAATAAGGGTGATATTTTGAAGGTAAGCGGTATAAATATTATCTAGTGGATTTCACTCTTAAAACTATAGTTTTCTTCAGGGAAAATGAAATCAAGTAATTCTATAGAACTCTCAAATCTATTCTAATTGTATTCAATAGAACCAGTCATCCTTAGCTTCTATAAACCGTAAGATAAAATTCAGTTGTATTTAAAAAATCAATAGTTTATTAGAGCCGTAAATGCTGTAATGCCCTGATCACTAAAACTAAAAGATCTCAATAATAATCTTATGTTACCCGCTTTGAATTCCAACTTATTTCATTTTTAAGAAAGAGTGATGTTACTGACTGCATAGTAATGTATTATAATAATTCTGTGTATTACTGACTCATTGATAATTTAGTGAATAGTTGAGTTAATTTGTATACTCGTGTTATTGGTGGGAGTGTTATATTTTACTGAACCAGTGATAACACGAAAATAAAGAGCTTAAATCCAAAGTACACTCCTAAAGGTTAAACATACACTTTGAGTTACACATTGGGGATTAACGCACTTTTGTTAAGCATTATGTGGTAATCCTTTTACTGTAGGGAAAACATAATTTGATATTTTATATCAACAACAATATTAATTAATTAATAATCAACATTATTAATTGTGGTAGAAATCTGATTATCTCAGTAAAACACATCATCATCATTCAGTCCATCTGTAGGTTAGAAAATCAGTGAGTTCATTGCAGTAAAAACAAAAATGAAAAGGCAAAGCAATGTAAATATTTTTGTAATAAAATATGTTTTCAACCTACTACACATTATATTCGCCAGTTCAGCATAAACAATGTAGCACAAACCATGGCTGGATTGTTTACTACGAGTAGAAATAAACAGCTTTAGCCATTTGTAAATCAGTATTTTGTGAAAAAATTGTGCACTACTATTTAGAATCATGTTGAAGATGTCGATCATTTTATAAAGGATGCGAGGGTGCGAAGCTCTTTGAGTCCAACAGGGGATCCTTTTATTTCATTAGGAACATAACGACGCACGAAATATCAGTCATCGAGTGAATTAAATAATATCAGTACCATAATTTACCATTTTGTCAAACTGTTGGAAAATGAACAGGATAGAACTGAGAGAGAAGCTGACAGTATACTTGCTGGGTTTGGAGCGAAACAAGCGAAGACCAATATGCATTAATCTGAATCTGAACAAACGATTGAAATATTTGGTCCTGACATGCGGCAAAGGATCATACAAAATATCAGACTACATTAAGGAAATATTTTTTTCAAATTTTCCAACCGCTGGCAGCATGCACAGAGCACACTGGACAAAAAAGAAATCAAAAGCCAGAAAATTGTCATATATAATCGAAAAAATTACCATAAAATACCTAAATTGATTGCTATCTTTGAAGTTACTGCAGTAAACAACTTTTGTTACTGTACCGTAAAATACGATGATCTGAGAGTAACAAGTTACTGTGATAAACCGTGATGCGTTCAGTGAACTATTTTGGGAAACAGTTCCTAAAATTGCTTAGAATGCAATATTCTATTTTGAAGTGCATTCATGAAAACTTTGTCAGATGAGATATAGTGTTCCTTGACATCAAGAAAAAAGTTCATTTAGACTTCCATTGGACAATTAATTTGCAATTAGCCTGCTTTGTGTAACATGGGAAATTAGGTTTTTCCTCTCCTTGCAAATGTTTCCTAATGCACAAAAGATGGGAAATGTTATTACCACCCTTGTTCAATCAACAACAGTTTAGTCTTGAGTTGAGCTATTCCTCGAATCATCAAACACAGAGAAGATATACTCCTTCCCTGTCGCAAAATAATTTTTAGCTTACAGCCTTGCGGAGATGAATCAATTGAAATATCTTGTTAATAATCCCATTTATGAATATGATGTTAAAAATAAGTATATTCGAAATAAGAAAAACAACTGCAATATAAATTTTGTGAGTTGATCAGAGAGCTAGTTACGTTACAAAAATAAAAGTCTTTTAAAAAAATTTAAAAGGTTTACTGTCTCCACCTAGTCTAATTATGTACGGTATTTACTGTGGGCGAGATCGTAGGCATGTAATAGTTGTTTAAAATTTGTTAAGTGTCAATCAGTAGTTCCATGCAGCGTCCCTAGAAAGCTAACAATAACAATGATAATTTCAAATCCGCATTAACAAAAACGTACAATTCAAACAAAGAACGGATGACAACACATTTACCACTAGCTTTTAGAAACAAGGTTATGCAAAAGTAATTCTGTGTAGCATGTAGATAGATTTATTTATATTTTACATGTTCACTGTTACAGTTACGTGAGAACGTGAAGTTTTTGCTACACAGCTAAATTCTACAATGCAGAACCAGTGAGCAAAATGTAAAAAGCGAAAGATAGATTTGACATATTTTCTAAAAGACCCCGTTCTGAGCAAGCTGTTGACGACAGATCAAATAGGTTTTTATTTGTTAATAAATTCAAAGAGCAGCAATTGTTCCAATCTTTTTTTACCTTTCACGTTATAGTTTAACGTTCAAGTGGGTGTATCACCCAGCCCAAGATAAAAAAATGCATGGCTTTTTCACGTCAATAACAGGGAATACGTCGTAGTACATGTTCTACGAGAAGCATACAAAATATGCATAGCAATGTCTGTGACTTTGGGTATAGCAGCTGTGCAGAAAAGTTCCGAAGACACACTCATTGGTGCAGAGCTGGTGCCGAAGATG
>Ga0210040_10000632_pt1 | contig 57713 bp, 52 predicted proteins | sample CryGeyCG12114_NA_FD_185462 | JGI IMG/M metagenome (GOLD analysis project Ga0210040, IMG submission 185462) | Groundwater microbial communities from aquifer - Crystal Geyser CG19_WC_8/21/14_NA (SPAdes) (version 2) | ecosystem: Environmental > Aquatic > Deep subsurface > Groundwater | place: USA...
AAACCGAACAGCAGATACAGGAAGGGTCCTTTGACGTCGTAGACGTCGCGGTAGGGCAGGAAGCCGGCGTGCCAGGAGTTCCCGACCATCTGGAACACGTACACATCGGAGTTCACGTCGTTCATCGGCGGGTACCAGGGCGAGACCCGGAACCGGACGAACGCGATCACGGTCCCGACCGCGATGAACAGCACCGCCAACACCAGCGCATCCGCCCCTGGCCGCCCAGAACCAACGGTCGAAGGCGTGTCGGCTGACACGCGAGGCGGCACCCCGAGCGGTGGCGCCGGGTGGACGGCCGCCCGGTTGATGTTCTGTGGCCGTTCAGTGGTGCTCATCTGTGGCACTCCAGGTTCAGCGGAGAATGAGGTTCTCCCGGCAACGGCTGCTGCTGCCGGGGATCGATTCTTCGCACGCCGTGAGAGCGTGAACAGCATGGCCACTCGGACGTCCTCGAAGCTGTCACGAGATGTTCATCCGAGTACCGCAAGCCAAGTCGGTGGAGAACCGGCTGCCCCTCGAACTCAGCCCGGTTCGACCTGAGCACTGCGGAGAAGGTCGACGCGCGCTGCGCGCCCGGGCTCACAGCTGAGGTGACGTCGGCCAGCGAGGAGAGCAGAGCCTGCGAGTCCTGGCCGATCCTGAGGGCAACGAGTTCTGGGTAGTGCGGAGCCTCCGCGACACGGAATCGTGATCTCTGCACCCAGCGGGAGCGCGGCGCAGCTCGCTGTAGGGCCGCCGCGAGTCGTCAGGTCCTGAGGGTCGGTTTGCCGTGCTCCGAACAGGGGTCGGCTTGTGCGTGCTCTGCACGACGGTCGTGCTGCGTGCTCTGCACGACGGTCGTGCTGCGTGCTCTGCACGACGGTCGGTTCGAGGTGAGTTCCGTGCGCGGTCGTTGAGCAGAGCTCTGCCGTGCCCGTTCTTATCGTTCCGGTTCCGCTCGACGTGCGCGTCGACACGGAGTGCTCGGCCGGTGGCCATCGTGAAGACGAGTCGGATCGAGACGCGCTCGAAGGCTTCGTGCAGCAACTGGTCGACCTGGGTCGAGGGGCTCAGGCGGAACGCGGTGACGCCAAGCTCTCCGGCCGCCCGGGCGGAGCCGTCGGGCTCGATCGTGCGGTCGACGGCGTGGACGAGGACGGGCTCGGGCGGGGTGGGCAGTGACGCGTCGATGCCGAGGATGGTCGAGCGGCGCCGGTCGAGGTCGGCGATCTCGTAGAGGCTGCGTGAGCCGAGCAGGGCGATCGCGTCGGCGGCGGCGGTTCCTTGGTAGTCGTTCCAGCGGGCTTGAGCGGTCCCGAGCCGACCGACGGTCGGGAGCTCGTCGGCTCGCTGCGCGGGTGCGGGAAGTTCGTTGGTGCGGTTGCGGGTGGAAGACGTCATCGATGTTCCCTGGGCGAGGCATGCCATGACAGAGAAGTGGCGTTGAGCTTCCTCGCGCGCAGCGGCCGGGCTCCGACAGCGGCGACACTCCCACGAAGGCTGACAGCGAGATGAGACTAGGACGAGCTGACCGTCCCGGGACAGAGCAGTGTCTCCTGGTCCGACGTCTGGCGTTCACCGCAGACGGGTCGGCTCGGTCAGGGTTGGGCGCAGCAAAAACCCTCCCGCACAGGAGATCGCATGCCTGCATCCCGCTCGTCCCGATTCGTCGGCACTGTCGCGGTCGGTGTGGTCGCGGTCGGTGTGGTCGCGCTCGGGGTCCTGGCGCCGAACGCGTCCGCAGGGCCCCCGATCCTTACCGCGTCAGCCGAGACGCCGGGGCTGTTCGACGACGCGGCCGGAGGCGATGCGAACGCAGACGACCCGGCGATCTGGGTCAACCGCAAGCACCCGGGCCGGAGCCTGGTGGTCGCGACCGCGAAAGAGGGTGGGCTTCGGGGTCCACGACCTGAAGGCCCGCCTCGTGCAGAGCATCGCGGCACCGCCCGCCCCTGGGCCTGATGCGGCGCCGGGCCGGTTCAACAACGTCGACCTGGTGAGCGGCGTGCGTTTTCCCGACGGCCGAGTCGACGTCGCCGTCGTCTCCGACCGCGGCCGCGACCGGATCCGGGTCTACCGCATCGATCCGCGCAACACCTCCGCGCCTCTGCGCGACGTGACCGTGTCTGCTCCTGCGCGGGTGTTCTCCGCGACCGAGGCCGCGGTCGACGACCAGGAGACGGCGTACGGGATCGCGACCTACCGCGACTCGCGCGGCCGCGACTACGCCGTGGTCAGCCAGCGCCACCGGACCGACCTCGCACTGGCGCGCCTGAAGGTGACGAGGCAGGGCCGGGTCGGCTACGAGGTGGTGCGGCGGATCAGCCTGCCGTCGACGTTCCGGCTCCCGGACGAGACCACCTGCCGCCGTGCGCGGAACCGGGCGAGCTGCCGCAGTCGAGGGGATGGTCGTCGACCCCGACACCGGAACCCTGTACGCCGGCCAGGAGGACGTCGGCATCTGGCGGCTGAGTTTGACGCTGCGCCGGGACCCCGAACTCGGCGACCTTGTCGACAAGCGCCCGCTTCCCCCTACCTGCTTGCCTCGAGCCAGGGCGACGACACGTTCGTCGCCTGCTCGCGCACCAAGAACCGCTACCGCGCCACGTTCGCGGTCGGTGACGGGACCGCGGCCGACGGGTCCCAGGAGTCCGACGGCGCGGCGGTCACCAGCACCGCGTTGCCCGGCTATCCCGGCGGGCTGCTCGTCGTGCACGACGGAGCGAACACCCCTGCGGTCACCGAGGGCGACGAGGAGCGGACCACACCAACTTCAAGCTCGTGGCGTGGCGGAAGGTGCAGCGCGCGACGGGGCTCTAGCCGGCATAGATGCCCTGCCGATCGGCAGGGATCCCCGCGCGTTCCAGGCGTTCGGCCACCCGTGCAGCAGCCGCGAGCAGGTAGGGCCGACGGCGCTCATGGGCGCGGGCGTTGGGGGAGTCGTCGCCGTGGCGGGCGAGCATGTCGTCCATCCGAGCGCTGATCGACATGGCGACGCCGTGCGGGCCGGCGGTCTGGTCGGCCACCGTCACCGCATCGGACAGCGCGCCATCGACGAACGGGAACGCCGACAGGGGGTCTTGGAGGTCGCGGACGGCGGCCACGTAGCGCGCCCCGGAGTGGTGGGCGACCAGACTCGCCACCTCCAGCGGCCAGCCCATCTCCAGGAGCACGAGGGCCCCGTCCAACGGGTGGAAGCCGGTCCGGCGCACGGTTTCGGCGTAGCCGATGTCGTGGAGCCAGGCTGCCGCGACCAGCAGGGGCGCCTCGGCGTCGGGCACGGCGGCCGTCAGCAGCTTCGCGCGCTCGGCCACACCCTCGGTGTGCTCGATCCTCTCGGGGTGCTCCTGGAGCACGTAGCGAGCCAGGTCCTCCGCGAGGTCGACGACCTGCGGGGTCTGCAGCCGCACGTCCGGCTCGCCGTGGCCCTCGACCGTCATGGACGAGATGGTCGTCCCAGCCGTTGAACGCCGGGTGAACGCGTGGCGACGGCGCAGGCGTCAACGCGGGACGTCGGGGGACTGGCGGGTCGACGGACGAGACCTTTACGTTGTCGGGATGCGTCGACAGACTGCCGAGCTGACCGACGAGGACCTGGAGCGCCTGGCTCGACTGGGAGGCGCGGTGGACCAGATCGCCGAGGCCGCGGGGGTCGACGTCGCCCAGGTTCGTCGAAGGCTCGCAGGAGCAACACACGACAGCAGGTTCGGCAGTCGAAGGCGAACGCGCCCGGGCGGCGTCCCCAGCGGTTGACGGTGCTCGCCGCAGGCCTCAGGACACCAGAGAGCTGTCCTCGGCAAGCGGAGCGGGTAGGTGCTCGAGGTTGACCGGTACGGCAACCGGCAGCAGCGACCGGACCAGCGCGTCGACGTCCGTGCGGTCGGAGCGGACGACGACGTACGCCTGGTGGTTTCGCACGCCGGCGCGGCTGCTCAGGCCCTCCGTCTGCAGACCTCGGGCGACTGCGCAACCCGCGGAGTGGCTCGGCACCCGGAAGATGTGGACGTCCATCGCGCGAAGGTAGACGTCGACGTCGAACGCGGGACGGCCTCGAGATGAACCCTCGGTGGAGGTCGCGGCGCCCCACGGGCGTCCCGAGCCAGCGGTAGTAGGGCTGGCTGGCCAGCTTCAGGACCCGGCACGTCACCGTGACCGAGATCCCGTCGTCCGCCAGCTCACGGACGAGCGGGTACGTCGGTTCTGCGTGCTCCGCACGAGGGTGGTTCTGCGTGCTCCGCACGAGGGTCGGCTTGCGGGCTTCCCCTTCTTGGGCGGCACGCGGTGGCTCCGGCTGTGCCAGGCTCCGACGGGTGCACCCCAGCATTCGACGGTTCGGCGGATCGATCGTCCTGATCACCGGCGCAGCCCACGGCATCGGCCGAGCGTGTGCGATCCGGCTGGCCGCAGAGGGGGCACGCGTCGTGCTTGCAGACCTCGACGTGCAGGCAGCGGAGGAGGTCGTTCGGCAGCTTCCCGGTCACGGCCACCAAGCCATCGCGCTGGACGTGACTCAGCAGGACTCGGTTGAGGAGGCCGTTCAGGCCGCCGCCACGGACGGGCTCGACGTGCTGGTCAACGTTGCTGGCGGTGACATCGACCACGGTTCGTTCGAGGAGACGGGCGACGACGTGTGGCTGCAGATGATCGAGCTCAACCTCGTTGGGCTCGTGCGTTGCTGCCGAGCGGCCATCCCTCACCTGCGACGCAGCAGCGGCCATCCAGCGATCGTGAACGTCGGCTCGATCAACGCCCTCACGGCACTGGGCAGCGAGCCATACTCCGCAGCCAAGGCCGGCGTCGTGTCTCTCACCGCCAATCTCGCCCTTACCCTTGGCCCCGAGAACATCCGCGTCAACGCTGTGGCGCCTGGCACCATCCGCACCCGGGTGTGGCACGACCAGGAAGGTGGAGCGGACCGACTTCAACCGCTGTACCCCCTCGGCCGCGTGGGCGAACCCGACGACGTCGCCGCCGCCGTTGCCTTCCTCGCCTCCACCGACGCCGCCTGGATCACCGGCCACACCTTGCCGGTCGACGGGGGATACCTCACCAACCACTGACCCTCCGACCCCCCGACTGGAGGCTGGACTGCGTTGGTTCTCAGGCTCCTGCACGCTTCGCCCGTCGATCTGCCTTCGCACACCTCGTGCGACTTGAGGGCTTCGGAGCAGCGCAAGGAGATCGGACGTCGCGGCCTCGGCCTTCGACCACGTCAGCGCGGGGTGGGAGCGTCCCCTGGCCCGCCACGGTTGCCGCCGCCCGCACCGCCGCGTCCGCCGCCCCCGGCGCTGGCCACACCGGCCGTGGCAGAGCCTGCTGACGTGAGCCCGTCGGTCGTGCCGCTGGCCGAGAAACCGGTCGCAGTGCCGGCGTCCCCGACGTAGAGGGTGTAGGCCTGCCCGTTCTCGATGCCGTCGGCCGCGACGACCAGTGACGAGGTGGCCTGGTCCACCACGTAGCTCGCGACGACCTTGCTGTCCGCATCCGCGACGGAGACGACCTGGCCGGCCGCAGCCGGAGTGCTGAGGGACGCTGCCACCCAGCCCTGGGTCGAGTCGGTCGCCGGCGAGGTCGAGATGCCGCCGAGGGCGACCAGGGTGCCACCGTTGACCGGGAACGAGCCGTTCACGTCGAGCGACCCCGTCCCGCCGCCACCGGCCGAGCCAGCCTCGACGACGACAGCTCCGCCCGTCATGATCGCGGAACCGTTGGAGTCGATGCCGTCTCCCTGTGCGACGCTCACGTGCACGTCCCCGCCACTGATCGTGAGCAGGACGCCGTCCTGGACGTCCTCCCCACCGCCCTCGACCAACCCGTCGGTGGCGTTCAGGCCGTCGTCGGTGGCCGTCACGTCCACCTTCCCGCCGGACAGGGTGATCCGGGCTGCCTCCAGCCCCTCGTCGGAGCCCGTGACGACGAGCGAGCCGGCCGCGACGTTCAGCGCTCCGACCGCGTCCACGCCGTCGCTCTTCGCGGTGACCGTCACGGTGCCGCCGTCGAGCTGGAACCAGCCGGGCTCGGCGGTGTCGTCGTTGTCCGACTTCAACCCGTCGCCGCCCGCGTCGACGGTGACGGTGCCCCCCTCGACCACGAGGTAGTCCTTGCCCCGGAGGCCGTCGTCGGTCGCGGTGACGTCGATGGTCCCGCCGAGGACGACCAGGCCGTCCTTGCTCCCGATGCCGTCGTTGCTGTTCCCCGACACCTTCAGGGTGCCGCCCCCGGCGATCGTCAGATCCGCCATCGAGAACAGCGTGGCGGTCGGGGCGTCGGTCTTGTCGTCGTCGGCTGCCGAGGCGGCGGCGTCGGTCAACGTGCTCGTCGTGGAGTCCGCGAGCACCACGACCGCTTCGTCGGCCTCGGTCACGACCAGTGGGGACGTGGTGGCGGACGTGATCGAGGCGCCGTCGAGCACGACCTGCACCGTCCCGTCGCCCGGGCTGGCGACGGCGACCTGGCCGTTGGTGAGGGTGCCGGACACGATGTACGTCCCGGCCTGGGTGATGGTGACGACGTCGCCCTCGACGCTCGCCCCCGCCCCGTCGACGGTGGTCCCACCGTCCTTCAGCGCGATCGTCGTGGCCCCCTCGACGCTGTAGTCGCCGTCGTCCGCGTCGGCGTGCGTCTCCGCGGGCGTCGCGAAGGAGGCGGCGGCGACGGCGGAGGTGGAGCTCGAGCCGGTGCCGTTCGTGGAGCTGGTGTCGTCGGTCGAGCTGCAGCCGGTCGCGACCGCGAGCAGGAGGGCGAGTGCGGCGACGGCGCGGCAGGGTCGACGGAGGAATCTGGGCATCGTGTGCTTCCGTTCGTTCTGGGGTCGGGGACGGCTCAGGAGCCGAGGTACCGGTTGAGGGGGCGGTACCACTTCAGGGGCGGGAGGTCTGGCTGGAGCGCGGCCATCCCCAGCCCGTACTTGGACATCCGGACCGGTCGGTGCCCGTGGGCCCACAGCAGCCGGTCCATGTCCGACGGCGTGGCGCCGGTCTTCGTCTCGATCACCGCGAGCCCAGGCCGTTCGAGCACCCGCTGGTCGCGCATCGACTCCCAGGCGAGGTCCACGTCCACGGTGACCCGGCTCCCGGTCGAGGGCAGGTAGAGCGTGGCGCGCCGGTAGCTCGTGGTCAGGACTGGCCGAAGCGTGAGCGCGGTGGCCAGGTCCAGTGCGGAGGCGACGAAGTCGACGCCCTCGAGGGTGAGTGGCGAGGACGACGACACGGCCGCGTGCTCGACCCGCTGCTTCTGGCTCTGGTCCCGGGCGACCCGGGTCTTGACCTCGAGCCAGGACGTGCCGGTCTCCAGGTAGCTCCGGGTCCGCACCTTCCACCGCCGGCGGCGCGACCGGCCGGCGTCGAGGTAGCTGGTGCGGTCAGGGGTGTCCAGGTAGGTCGACCGGTAGCCGAAGTCGCGCCGCCCGTTGATCTCGAGGATGCGGGTCCCGTCCGGCACGACCTGCAGCAGCGCTCTGGCGCTGTCCACGGGCAGCACGTACTTGCGGTCCACCCGGGTCAGGAGCTCGGCCTGGCGGACGAGCTCGTCGAGGTCGATGGGGTCCAGGTCGAGGTGGGCCACGGCGCTGACGGCGGTCGCGCTCATCGGACGGCCAAGCTGCGGTCCGCCGGGACGGCCGGGTCCCGCAGGTCGACGGACGGGAGGTCGGCGTCCCGCGACAGGTGGCGCAGCTCCACCGCCGTCGTGTCGTTCACGAGGTCCGTCCGGACGATCTTGACCGAGGCCACCGACACTCCGTGCACCGTCGTCAGGTACGCAGCGGCGGCTGCCGGGTCGGTGAAGGCCCGGTCCACCACGACCTGGCTGGTCGACACCCCTCCCCGCACCCACGCGGCGTCCCCGAGGCCGATCGCGGTCAGGACGGCGGCCATCAGCGCGAGGTCGACCCAGGACGGCGCCTGGTCCAGCCCACCGAGCAGGCCGAGGGTGAGGGCCGCGAAGTAGTAGGCGACCTCGCTCTGGGTCAGCTCCTGCGACCGCAGCCGGATGATCGACAAGATGCCGAAGAGGCCCAGCCCGAGCCCGGCACCGATGGTGGAGGTCGACAGCGCCGCGGAGACGGCCAGCACTCCGACGTTCGCGGTGAGGATGGCGACCACGAGCTCGGGCTTGCGGTGGCGGGGCAGGAAGAACACGAAGACGAGGACGCAGATCGCGACCAGGTCGGCGAGGTAGAGCGTGAAGGCGGGCACGAAGTCTCCTGGGGGTCGGTCGATGGCAGACCCCATCTAGCCCGACCCGGCTGTTCAGCCGGCCTCTGGTGCCTGTACGTCTCCTGTGCGCGAGGGGACAGGCGAGGTGACTGCTTGTCGTCGACGGTGTCGCCAAGCCCGACGCGGTGCTCGCTGCCCAGGACGAGCCATCGGTCGTCGAGCCAGACGGTGCCGTCGGGTGCTCTCGCTCGGCCTCGGAAGGACGGTGTCCGTCCAGCCTCCGTCGAGACGCACGAGCTCGCGAGGAGGCCGGACGGCCGCACGTCGACCAGCTGCTCCCACTGGTGGGGCACCAGCAGCCGGCGGTCGGTCACCGTCAGCAAGCGTGGCGGTGGAGGCACGGACAACGCCCCGTGCACCTTCCCGTACGGCGCCGAGAGATGCAGCAGCTCCACCAGGCGGAGTCGGCAGCCTCGAGCGGGACGCGTGTGCGCGGTCGCGACGGCGCGGGGGCTGGACCTGGACGATCACGCATCGTCCGAGGCCGTCACGGGTCAGCGGCGCACGACCGGGACTCGGACCTCTCGAGGGACGGATCAGGGACAAGCTGGGGCAGTGCAGCCCCGGCTGGCCCGCGCTCGACGGTCCCGGCCCCACCGATCAGCCGGTGACGCGGCGCATGGCGGCGGGCAGGCTGTCGAAGGCGCTTGACGGCAGCTCGTCTTCAGGCAGCTTGACGGCGAGCACCGGAACCGGGCTGTGGAGCAGCAGACGCTGGCTCAGGCTGCCGAGGATCGCCTTGCCGACCGGGGTCCGGCGTCGGACTCCGATGACCAGACGCGTCGCCTTGTGCCTGGCGATCTCGTCCAGCACGGCGTCGGTCGAGTCCTCCGTGTCCTTGCCCCTGTGGTCGACGACGTCGATCGCGACGCCGTCGGTGTCGACGCTCGTCAGGTCGAGATCGGTGCTGCCGAGGTTGACGGCGACGAGGTCGGTGCCGAGCTTTCTTGCCTCGGCGACGGCCTCGATCAGCGCGTAGCGGCTTTCCCTGCTGTTCGTGACAGCGGCGACGATTGTCATGATCGTTTCCTCACCATGGTGGTTTCGGTACGGGTTGTTCCGAGCTCTCGTGGCGGAACGATGGTCGTTCGAGGATTCCGCAGCTGCTCGGTGCTGCGGCGGTTGCTCGACCAGCACGAACTTCTGCTCGGCGGACAGCATCTTGACCGCCCCGGGTCCGTCGCCGAACGTCCTGCTGTCATGTGTCCCCTGGTCGAGCGCACCGACGCAGAGCTACTTGCGGTCCCAGAGGAAGCCGGCGAAGGGCAGACGCCGAGGCAGCGTCTTGTAGATCTCACCGGAGACGAGGTCCTTCTCGAGCGCCTCCAGCGACCGGCCGCGGGTCTCGGGAACCTCGTGCCAGAGGAATCCGAGCATGACCACACCGATCCCCGCGAACAAGAAGAACGTGCCCATCCCGAGAGCGTTCAGCAGGGTCGGGACGTAGAGCGCGAGGAGTCCGTTGACGAACCAGCCGAAGAACACCGAGATGCCGATCCCCAGGCCGCGGATCGACAGCGGGAAGACCTCCGCCAGCCACACCCAGACCGCGATGTTGAGGAAGGACTGCATCGACAGCACGAAGAGGACGACCAGTCCGGCGACGATGTACGGGCGCGCTGCGCTGTCCTTCGGGACCACGAACCCGGAGATGCCGACGAGGCAGTGGCAGGTCGTGGTGAGAGACAGGCCGATGAAGAAGGTCTTGCGGCGGTCGAGCCGGTCCATGTTGCGCAGCGCGATGATCCCGCCGACGACCGCGGCCAGCCCGAAGAGTGTTGCCGCGGTCAGGGCCTTCGACTCGGTGAACCCGGACTGCTCCAGCACGCGCGGCCCGTAGTACATGATCGTGTTGATACCGGTGAGCTGTTGCGTCACGGCGACGCCGATCCCGACGAGCACGATGCGCCGCAGCCAGCCGGTGGTGAGGATGTCTTTGTAGCCGAGCTGGACGCTGAGCCCCTTCTCCTCCTCCGTGATCCGTTCCACCTCGGCGAACTCGGCGAGCGCGCGTTCTTCGGATCGCACCGTCTTGAGCACGGCGAGGGCGTCCTGATCACGGCCCTTCTCCACGAGCCAACGAGGGGACTCGGGCATCCGCAGCATGCCGACGAACAGCGCGATCGCGGGCAGGGCGCAGACGCCGAACATCACCCGCCACAGACCCACGACGTCGCCGAGCGTGGCGTTGAGGATGGCGTTCACGGTGAACGCCGCGAACTGGCCGAGGACGATCGCCATCTCGTTCCGCCCGGTGATCGAGCCCCGGATCTCGAACGGCGCCAGCTCAGCGAGGTAGACGGGAACGACCGTCGACGCACCGCCCACCGCAAGTCCGAGGATGACGCGGCCGGTGACCACGACGCCGAAGCCGGGTGCGAAGACGACGAACAGCACCCCGACGAAGAACATCGTGGCAAGAACGATGATCGTCCTCCTCCGACCGATCGCGTCCGAGATCCGGCCACCGAGGAACGCCCCGACCGCGGCGGCGAACACCAGCGAGCTGATCACGGTGCCCGTCTGCAGCAACGACAGCCCGAGCTCGTTCGACATCGGACCCTCGGCGCCACTGGAGACACCCGTGTCGTAGCCGAAGAGCAAGCCGCCGAAGCAGGCGACGATCGAGATGAGACCGAGGCGCTTGCGGTACGGGCCGGCGGTCAGGCGAGGTAGGGCGGCTTCGCCGACCGACGTGCCGTGCCCGCTCACGACGGGAGCCTCTTTACGTGGGGTGGTCGTCATCGACCCGTCCTCTCGTGTCTCCGCGGATGCAGTCGACGCTCGCCGACCTGCGCGGCGTACTCGTGGGTTCGTCCGGGCGGCACCTGGTCACCCGACCCGAACCTTTTATCCTGGACCGAAGTTATCGCGAGACGGACAAGTTGGCTAGCACGCGGATCGGGCGGAGCGATGAGGAACGTCAGGACACGCCGCGATGTCGTTGATCTGCCGACGCTGAATTCTGTCTTTCTGGCAGTGCGGCCACGTCCTGGACCCGCGGACGGGCCTCGTCAGTGGCGACCGTCCACCACGGTCTCGGCGCTGTTGTCCAGGCGATCCAGAGGCAGCGGCAGAGGTGCAGCAGGGCACGGGCTCCAGCGACGTCACGTCCTCGGTCGGTGCTGAGCGGGCCTTGGGCCTCAGCGGCCGCGGCCCAGCAGCTGAGCGAGGGGCTCGGCGTCCTCCAGGTGCAGGACCAGCAGCTCATGGCCGACGTCGATCTCGGCCCGAGCCTTCGGCGCCCGCGGCAGAGCAGCGAGACGCGTCCACCCAGGGGGCGGTGGGATCACGACCACGTGGTCGACGGACGCCCGCGCGAAGATGGAGGGTGGTGCGCCGACCAGCTGCTCGAGCCGGTTGGGCAGGAAGAGCAGCCGACGGTCGGTCACGCTCACCTCGCCCCCGATCGAACGGCGCCCCCGGCGTGACGTGCAGACGCGTCGGAACAGCAGCTCTTCACCGGGTTCGAGGGGAGCGTCGACGAACAACCAGCCGGGCATCCCTGCACTATGCCATCGACGGACCAGCGCGCTTCCTCACCAGGTCGTGCACCTGCAGAAGCAGTGGCGCTCGATGCCGGCACCGCGGCGGCGAGGTCTGCCGCCCCTCGAGCGTGCCCACGACCAGGAATCTCTTGCGCGTCACCCGCGTGGTACGGCCGGGAGTGCGCGGGAGCTGGTCTGGCCAGACGACGACGCCTACGTCGACGTCGAACCGCAGCTCAGACGACGTCGCGCGTCTGGTGCCGGGCCGCGTAGGCGTCCAGCGCCGCGTGCGTCGAGTCCACCGACCAGTCTTCGTCGAGTGCCTGCTCGACCAGATCAACCTGCGAGACCGGAGTCAGGCCACCCACGTTCGCGTCGAGGTCCAGGTTGGTCGGGAAGGGGTAACCGTCCGCCGCGCACGCGAGGGCTCTGCTCACCGCGCGTCGATCAGCCCCGGCTCGTCGACGAGCGCGCAGGACGGGGTAGATCGCCTTGGTCGTCCTGACGCGGTCGACGGCCTCCATCGTGCGGCCGAACGCCGACGAGACCTGCAGCAGATTCGCCATCCGCTGCACGTCGGCGGACACGTTGTTCCCCGCGGCGTGGAACAGGGCCGGGTTGAAGAAGACCGCGTCACCCTTGCGCAGGGGCAGCTGGACGTGGTGGGCGCCGAAGTGGTCACGGAACTCCGGCAGCCGCCAGGCCAGGTAGCCGGGCGCGTACTGGTGGGAGTACGGCAGGTACATCGTCGGGCCGCTCTCGACCGGCATGTCGGTGTGGGCCACCGCGCCCTGCAGCGTGAGCACCGGGGACAGCAGGTGGACGTGCGCCGGGTAGGTCTCGGCCACCGCGTTGGACAGGAATCCGAGGTGGTAGTCGCGATGGGGGTCCTGGGCCAGCCCGCCGGGCCGGACGACGTTGATGTGCGAGGTCACCTGGAAGGACGGTCCGAGCCACGCCTCGCTGACCAGGGCCAGCAGGTCGTTGCCGAAGTAGTCCACGAACGTCCCCGGGTCGAGGACGGCGAGCTTCTCGAGCGCGTTCCACAGACGGTCGTTGGCGCCGGTGCCGAAGTGGTCGTTCCCGCCGGCACCCGTGGCCTTCTCGGTGGCGATGAGCTCGTCGTACGCCGCGGTCGCGCGATCGACGACGGGGGCGTCGTCGAAGGCTCCGGACAGGGCGACCACTCCGGGCCCCTCGGTCAGCGCCCTGACCAGCTCGTCCTGGACCTCCTCGCGGGCACCTGCGGCGACCGCCTGCCGCAGGGCGGCTGCTTCGTAGACGAGCACGTTCTGCTCGATCCTCGTCGCGCACGGGTACGCGGCGAGGTCGGTGCGCTGCCTGGTCAGCTCGACCAGGTCCTCGAGCCGGCAGTCGCGTTCGCGGAAGCGGGCGGGCCCGCGCCGGGTGGTGACCGTCATGGTCGGCTCCTCGGAGTGGGTCCGGCTTGCTCCGTGGGGTAGCGGTCACCGGTCTGCCGCCGCACCTCGTCCATGATCGCCAGCACCTCGATGCTGCGGGCGAGCGGTCGGAGCGGAGAGCCGGTCTCGCCGGCGGTCACGCGACGGGCGACGTCCGCGGCCTGGAAGTGGAGCCCGCCCTCGTGGGCGTAGCGCTCCTCGTCGTAGCGCAGGGTCCGGGTGCCGTCGAGGGATGTCAGGCTGAAGCCGCCCGGCTGGTAGAAGGGCCCGTCGAGGACGAGGCTCCCCTCGGTACCGGCGACGGTCGCGGCGGTGGGCGTGTTCGCCACGATCGTGGTGTGCAGCACGGCCTGGGTGGCGCCGTACGTGAGGATCATCGCCGTCTGTGCTGTCACACCGCGCTCGTGCGTCGTGCTGCGGGCCACGACCTCGTCAGGGCCGCCGCCGAGGACGTCGACCACGAGGCTGACGAGGTAGGTGCCGAGGTCGAGCATCGGACCGCCCGCGAGCTCGGGGCGGAAGATCCGGTGCTCCGGGGCGAACCACTCGCCGAAGTCGGCGACCACCGCGGTGATGTCGCCGAGCACGCGTGAGTCCAGCAGCTGCCGCAGCACGTCGTACTTCGGCAGGAAGGACGTCCAGTGCGCCTCCATGCAGAAGAGGTCCCGGGCGGCCGCGGCCTCAGCGATCTGCGCCGCCTCCGCGACGTTCAGGGCGAGGGGCTTCTCGACCAGCGTGTGCTTCCCGGCCCCGAGAGCCAGCAGTGCGTGCTCGAGGTGGGCGTTGTGCGGCGAGGCGACGTAGACCACGTCGACCTCGTCGTCGTCGACCAGGTCCGCGTAGCTCCCGTGCGCCCGGCCGATGCCGAACCGGTGGGCGAACTCCTCGGCCGTGCCCGCGCTGCGCGAGCCCACGGCGACCACCTGCTGGCTGGAGTGCCGCTGCAGGGAGGCCACGAACCGCTCTGCGATCCAGCCGGTGCCCAGGACGCCCCACCTCAGGGTCGGAGCGTCGCGCGGGTCGGGGGTGCGCGCCGTCGGCAGGGCGTCGGGGAACGTGCTCACCGCCTCTGCCATCAGAGGCAGCTCGAGAGGTAGGTGTACGTGCGCCGGGCGATGGGCAGCGGTGCGGCAAGGTCGAGCAGGGGGAACATGTCCTGCTCGACGATGGCGAACAGGTCCTGCGGCAGCTGGCTCGCGACGCGCAGGACCTCGGCGAGATCGGGGGTGCCCGAGGGTGGCTCCACCATGATCCCGTCACGAACCAGCTGGGAGAACGAGGTGTCCTCGGCCAGCCCGCGTGCCGCCATGTCCGAGTCGACCTGCTTGAGGTGGAGGTAGCCGATCCGCTCCGGGTATCTGGTGATCAGGTCGACCGAGTCGCCGCCGTAGTAGGCGATGTGGCCGGTGTCGAGGCAGAGGTTCACGTAGTCGGGGTTGGTCGACTCGAGGAAGCGCTCGACGTCGGGCTGGTAGCCGATGTGGCTGTCGGCGTGGCTGTGGAACTGGTTGCGGACGCCGTACTCCTCGAGCAGCCGGCGGCCGAGCTCGTCGTGGTTCTGGGTGAGCGCGGTCCACTGCTCGTCGGTGAGCGTGCGGGACTCCTTCTCGTTGCCCGTCAGGTCGTCGCGCCACAGGTCGGGGATGACGACGAGGTCCCTGGCGCCCATCGCCGCGGTGAGCTCGGCGATGGGGGCCACCTGGGACCAGACCTCGTCGATGGTCCCCGGGTGCTGCAGCCGGGCGAACGTCGTGCCGCCGGAGACCTTGAGGCCCCGCGTGCCCAGCTCGTCCTTCAGCTGGGCCGCATCGGTGGGGAGGTAGCCGAACGAGCCGATCTCGATCCACTCGTACCCGGCCTCGACGACCTCGTCCAGGAACCGGCTCGCGGGCGGCTGGCTCGGGTCGTCGGGGAACCAGATCCCCCACGAGTCGGGGGCGGTTCCGATGACGACGTTCTTGGCCACGGGCTCTCCTGTGAGCGGTCTTGCGGGTCAGGGTGAGCAGGGGTCGGGTTCAACCATGCTCGGGTACAGGTTATCGCTGAGCGGACACGGTGTCTATCTGGCGAGGCTTCGGACGGATCACACCGCTGACCGCCTGCAGATGTCGTCCAGCCGGATCGGTCGGTGCTGGTGCCTCGACGACCTCCTGGCCGTTCGCGAAGCGCACGGTGTCGAAGTCGTGGACGTTGCAGTGGCGGAAGATGCCGCCCGAGTCCGACCAGACCGAGGCGCACGGCAGAGCTGTCCCTCGTCGAGGGTGGGGTGGGTGCGGGGGAGGGGCAGGTCGTACGGGTCAGTCGTACGGGCCGATGACGACCTGGTCCCAGTCGATGATCGAGCCGGTGACGACACCGCTGCGGTCGGAGAGCAGGAACACCACGAAGTCGGCGATCTCGTCGACCTGGCCGAGCTTGCCCATCGGCAGCTTCTGGGCGGCGTCGTCGAGCCAGCTGTCGTCCGCGGCGTGGAACCGCCGCTGGATGGCGTCCTCGCCCTCCGTCTGCGTCCAGCCGATGTTGAGCCCGTTGATGCGGACCTTGTCCCACCGGTGCGCGAACGCGGCGTTCTTGGTGAGCCCGGCCAGCCCGGCCTTGGCGGCCGAGTAGGGGGCGAGGTAGGGCTGCCCGCCATGGGCGGCCATGGAGATGATGTTGACGATCGTGCCGGGGGCGCCGCGGCCGACCATGTCCGCCACGGCGGCCTGCATCGTGAAGAACGGGGCTCGCAGGTTCACGGCGATCTGGGTGTCGAAGAAGTCCGGGGTGGTGTCGAGCAGCGTGCCCCGGGTCGTGAGCCCGGCCGAGTTCACGAGGCAGTCGACCCGGCCGAGCCGGTCGACGACCTGGCGGACCGAGCCGAGTGCCTGCTCCGCGTCGCCCAGGTCCGCCTGGACGAACGTGGCGACGCCGCTGCCGAGCTCGGCGACGAGGCGGTCGCCGGCGTCCGGCCGACGACCCGTGAAGGCGACACGAGCGCCTTCGCGGGCCGCGGCTCGGACGATCCCGGCACCGACCCCCTGGGTGCCGCCGCTGACGAGGACGACCTTGTCGGTGAGCAGTGGCATCCAGGGGTCCTGTTCAGTCGTCGGTGGAGGTCAGCGCTGAAGCTCGTGCGACAGCTCGGCGAGCTCGTCACCGCCGGCCATCTGCCGGGTCAGCTCGTCCAGCCCGACCTCGGACCGGTGCTTGTCCAGGACCGCCTGGCCGAGCTTGAGGATGATGAAGTGGTTGCCGACCAGGTAGGCGTGGTGCGGGTTGTGGGTGATGAAGACCACGCCCAGTCCGGCGTCGCGCGCCGCGGCGGTGTACTTCAGCACCACGCCGGACTGCTTCACCCCGAGCGCTGCGGTCGGCTCGTCGAGGATCAGCACCCGGGCCCCGAAGTAGACCGCCCGGGCGATCGCGACGCACTGGCGCTGCCCGCCGGACAGCTCGCCGATGGGCTGGTCGATGTCCTTGACCACGATCCCCATCTTGCGCAGCTCCTCGTCGGCGATGCGCTTCATGTCCTTCGTCTTCAGCCCCGAGAGCGGGAACTTGCTGCCCGTCATCTCGGAGCCGAGGAAGAAGTTGCGCCACACCTCCATGAGGCCGACGACCGCAAGGTCTTGGTAGACCGTCGCGATGCCGTGGGACAGCGCCTCGCGGGGGGAGCCGAACTGCATCGGCTTCCCGTCCACGAGCAGCTCGCCCTCGTTGTGCGGGTGCAGGCCGGCCATGATCTTGATCAGGGTCGACTTGCCGGCGCCGTTGTCGCCCAGGACGCAGCTCACCTCGCCGGCGTTCACCGTGAGGTTGATGCCCTTGAGGGCGCGGATGGCTCCGTAGGTCTTGCCGACGTTCTTCATCTCGACGAGGGTCTCGCCGTTGTGCAGCGTCGGGTCGGCGTGCTCCTGCAGGGTGTCGGTCATCGTTAACCCACCTTCCTGGTGGTCGAGAGCTTCTTGACGTACAGGTTGACCATGACGGCGAGCAGCAGCATCACGCCGAGGAAGGCGCGGAACCAGTTCGGGTCCCACCCGGCGTAGACGATGCCGAGGCTGGTCATGCCGAAGATGAAGGAGCCGAGCGCCACACCGATGGTGTTGCCGTAGCCACCGGTCATCAGGGTGCCGCCCACCACCGCTGCGATGATGTAGAGGAACTCGTTGCCCACGCCGTTGCCGGCCTGGAGCACGTTGAAGTTGTAGAGGTAGTGCATGCCGGTGAACCAGCCCAGGAAGGACACCGTCATGAACAGCCCGATCTTGACCCGGGTGACCGGAACACCCACGGCGCGGGCGCTGGCGGCGTTGCCGCCGACGGCGTAGATCCAGTTGCCGATCCGGGTGCGCTGCAGGATGTAGGCCGCGAAGGCCGCGAACAGCAACCACCAGATGACGGTGATGTTGAGCTGGACCGGGCCGATCTGGAACACGTGGGCGAAGATGAACTGCAGCGAGGAGTAGCCGTCCATCGCGCTGGTGTTGGGGCTCGACACCGATCCGGTGACCAGCTTGGTGACGCCGAGGTTCGCGCCCTGGAGGACGAAGAAGCTGCCGAGCGTGATGAGGAAGCTCGGGATCCCGGTGCGCATCACCATGTAGCCGTTGAAGAAGCCGATGCACAGGCAGAAGATCAGGCTGAGGATGGCTCCCACCCAGAGGTTGATCCCCAGCTGGTAGCAGAACATCGCGTTGAACAGGCCGGCGGTCGTCGTGATCACGCCGGCCGACAGGTCGAACTCCCCGCCGATCATCAGCAGGCCGACCGCCACGGCGACCAGGCCGATGGTGGAGGACGTGTAGAGGACGGTGAAGAACGAGGGCGCCGACCGGAACGAGGGAGCGACGGCGAGGAAGAAGATGAAGATGACGATGGCTGCGACGAGCGCCCCGATCTCGGGGCGAGCGAGCAGACGGTTGGACAGACCGAGCTGGACCCGGTTCGACGCTTCAGCCGGTGCACCCGCCGGCGCGGTCTTGACTGTTTGACTCATGCTCAGCTCCGAGGTGTGAGTGGTCGGTGGCCAGGCTCGTCGAGCCTGGCCACCGACCGCAGGGGACTAGCGGGTGTTCTGGTCGATGAAGGGCAGGATCTTGTCGACGTTGGTCTTGTCGACGAAGTTCGGGCCGGTCAGCGAGAGCTGCCCCGCGCCGATGATGTTGCCGTTCTTCTTGTAGAGGTACAGCTGCTCGATGGCCAGGTAGCCCTGCAGGTAGGGCTGCTGGTCGATGCAGAACTGCAGGTCGCCGGACTGGACGGCCTTCGCCGCGTCGGCGTTGAGGTCGAACGTCCCGACCTTCACGTCGGTCCGCCCCGCGGAGGTCTTCGCCTTGATGGCGTCGAGGCCCTGGGCGGCACCGAGGGTGACGATCCAGTTGATGTCCTTGTCCTGCGCGAGCTTGGCCTGCAGGGCCGAGGTGACCGCGGAGTCGTCCTGCCCGTTCACCTGGATGTTCTCGGTGCTCGAGAAGCTGTCCTTGACCCCGGCGCAGCGGTCCTCCAGCGCGACCGAGCCGGTCTGCTGGATGACGCACAGGACCTTCGTCGCACCGGCGTCCTTGGCCTTGGTCCCGGCCTGCTGGCCGGCGAGGCGCTCGCTGGAGGAGAAGTGGGCGATGGAGCCTGCCTTGACGAAGAAGTCGCTGCCCGAGTTGAACGAGTCGACCGGGATACCCGCGGCCACGGCCTTCTGCACCGTCGGGATCAGGGCGTCCGGCGTCACCAGCGTGGTCGCGATGCCGTCGACCTTGGAGTCGATGGCGCCCTGGATCAGGGTCGCCTGCTTGGTGGCGTCGGGGTCGCCCGAGTAGTTGACCTTCGAGCCCGTGTCCTTCGCGGCCTGCTGGGCGCCCGCACGGATGCGGTCCCAGAACGTGTCGCCCGGGGTCTCGTGGGTGATCATGGCGAAGGTGTAGCCGCTGTTCCCGCCGCCACCCCCGCCCGCGCTGGAGTCGGGGGCGGGCTGTGCGCCGCCGCCGCTGCACGCCGTCGCGGTCAGCACCGCGCCCACCGCGACCACGGCGAACGCCGCGCGCTTGAGTTGGACCATCGTCATTGATTGAACCTTTCGAAGTTGCGGCAGGAGCGCCGGCTTTGTTCGGACATACTCACAGGCTCAGAGCCTGCTGTCACCAGTTGACGGCGATGTACTTGCTCTCGGTGAAGGCGAGAAGACCCTCGATCCCGCCCTCGCGGCCGAGACCGCTCTCCTTGACCCCGCCGAAGGGTGCGGCCGGGTCGGAGACCAGCCCGCGGTTGAGACCGACCATGCCGGCCTCGATCTGCTCGCTCACCCGGAGACCGCGAGCGAGGTCAGCGGTGTAGACGTACGACACCAGGCCGTACTCGGTGTTGTTCGCCAGCTCGATCGCCTCGTCCTCGGTCTGGAACGTGGTGATGGGAGCCACCGGTCCGAAGATCTCGGTCCGCAGGATCTCCGCGTCGGCCGGGACGTCGGTCAGCACCGTCGGGGGGTAGTAGAAGCCTGGCCCGTCCGGTTGCTCGCCGCCGATCCGGACGGTGGCGCCGGCTGCCACCGCGCCCTCGACGAGCTCGGCGACCTTGGTGCGGGTCTTGGCGTTGACGAGTGGTCCGACCTGGACGCCGTCACCGGAACCGGGCCCGACCCGGAGCGCGCTCATGGCCTCGCTGAGCCGCGTGCTGAAGGCCTCGGCGATGCCCGCCTGGACGTAGAAGCGGTTGGCCGCCGTGCAGGCCTCGCCACCGTTGCGCATCTTGGCGATCATCGCGCCCTCGACGACGGCGTCGAGGTCGGCGTCGTCGAAGACGACGAACGGTGCGTTCCCACCCAGCTCCATCGAGCAGTTGACGATGTGCTCGTTCGCCTGGTTCAGCAGGACCCGGCCCACCTCGGTCGAGCCCGTGAACGACAGCTTGCGCACGCGGGTGTCCTTGAGCATCGCGGAGACCACCGCTCCCGACTGCTTGGACGGCAGCACGTTGACCACGCCGGCGGGCAGGCCCGCCTCCTCCATGAGCGCGACGAGAGCCAGTGCCGTCAGCGGCGTCTCGCTCGCCGGCTTGAGGACGGTGGTGCACCCGGCGGCCAGCGCCGGAGCGATCTTGCGGGCCGCCATCGCCGCCGGGAAGTTCCAGGGCGTGACCAGCACCGCGACGCCGACGGGCTGGTGCAGCACGATGATCTTGTTGGCACCGCCCGGGGCGACCTGGATGTCGCCACGGAGGCGGACCCCCTCCTCGGCGTACCAGCGGAAGAACTCGGCCGAGTAGAGCACCTCCCCGCGGGCGTCGGGCAGCGCCTTGCCGTTCTCGGCGGTGATCAGCAGGGCCAGCTCGTCGGCTCGGTCGACCATCAGCTGGTAGGTCCGCTGCAGGATCTCCGCGCGCTTGCGCGGTGCGGTGGCCGCCCAGGACCTTGCGGCCGCAGCTGCGGCGTCGACGCAGGCGAGGGCGTCCTCGACGGTGCCGCTCGCCACCGCGACCAGCAGCTCGCCGGTCGCCGGGTCGAGGACGTCGATCGTCCCGCCGTCCGACGCCGGTCGGCGCACGCCGCCGATGATCAGCTCGGTGGGTACCTTCGCGACGACGTCGGCGACGGTGCGGACGTGGGTGTCGACCTCGGCGCTCACAGGTAGAGCCTCTGCTCGGTGATCTGCTCCTCGTACTCCTTGCGGGCCTGCTGCGTGCTCTCCACCTCGGACACCTCCGAGACAGGGACGTCCCACCAGGCGCCCGAGCCGCCGAAGCGACCCTTCGCGTCGACCTTGATGTAGATGACCACCGTGTTCTCGACGCCTGCAGCCTCGGCCAGCGCGCCCTTGAGCTCGTCGGCCGTCTCGGCCTTCAGCACGGTCGCGCCGTAGCTGGCGGCGTTGGCGGCCAGGTCGATGCCGATCCGGTCGTCGGACCACTGACCGTCCTCGCCGCGGTAGTTGAAGCGGCAGGCGAAGCCCTGCGACCCGCGGGTCTCCGACAGCGCGGCGATCGAGCCGTAGCCGTAGTTGTCGACGAGCAGGACGGTCAGCTTGAGGCCCTCCTGGACCGCGGTCATGATCTCCTGGCTCGACAGCAGGAACGTGCCGTCGCCGATGAAGCAGAAGACGTCACGGTCGGGATCGGCCATCTTGGCGCCCAGCGCCCCGCCGATCTCGTAGCCCATGCACGAGTTGCCGTACTCGAGGTCGTAGGCCTTCGGGTCGGACGGACGCCACAGCCGGTGCAGGTCGCCGGGCATCGAGCCGGCGGCGTTGACGACCAGGTGCTTGTCGCCGGCCGCCGCGTTGACCAGGCCGATGGCCTCCGCCTGCGACAGGGTCGGGGCGTTCTGGACCTCGATGATGCGGTCCACCTCGGTGCGCCAGGCGTCGGCCGCCTTCTCGACCTCGGCCCGGTAGGCCGCGTCCACGCTGTACCCGCCCAGCAGCTCACCCAGCTCGGTCAGCGTCTCGCGGGCGTCGCCGACCAGAGCCGTTCCCGACTCCTTCAGCGCGTCGAGCTCGGTGACGTTGATGTTGACGAACTGCACGTCCGGGTTGGTGAACATCGTGTTCGAGGCGGTGGTGAAGTCGGTGTAGCGGGTCCCGACGCCGATGATGACGTCAGCCTGGTTGGCGAGCGCGTTCGCGAAGACCGATCCGCTGGCCCCGAGCGCGTTGACCATCTGCGGGTGCTCGTACGGCAGGCTCGCCTTGCCCGCCTGGGTCACCCCGACCGGGATGCCGGTCGCCGAGGCGAAGGAGGCGAGCTCCTCTGTGGCTGCGGAGTAGATGACCCCGCCGCCGGCGATGATCACGGGCCGCTTGGCGGAGCTGATGATCTGTGCGGCTCGGCGGAGGGCTGCGCGGTCGGCGCGAGCACGAGCGACGTGCCAGGTGCGCTCCCGGAAGAGCGCGACGGGATAGTCCCACGCCTCGGCCTGGACGTCCTGCGGCAGGGAGATCGTCACGGCACCGGTGTCGCCCGGGCTGGTGAGGGTCCGCATCGCCTCCAGCAGGGCGGTCGGCAGCTGGTCGGGTCGGTTGATGCGGTCCCAGTACTTCGAGACGGCCTTGAAGGAGTCGCTGGCCGAGTGGTCCCAGGAGGAGCTCGACTCCAGCTGCTGCAGCACCGGGCCCGTGCGACGGCTGGCGAAGATGTCGCTGGGGAGGCAGAGCACCGGGAGGCGGTTGACGGTCGCGGTCGCCGCTCCGGTGATCATGTTGGTCGCACCCGGACCGATGGAGGAGCTGCAGGCGAGCGCGCCGAGCCGGTTCTTGGCCTTCGCGTAGCCCGTGGCCATGTGGACCATGCCCTGCTCGTTGCGGGCCTGGTAGAGGCGGAAGTCCTTGCGGTACTGCAGCAGGGCCTGACCGATCCCGGCCACGTTGCCGTGCCCGAAGATGGCGATGGCGCCGCCGAAGAACGGCTGTGTCTCACCGTCGCGTTCGACCTGCTGGGCGGCCAGGAACTTCACGACGGCCTGGCCGGTGGTCAGCCGCTGGGTGGGGTTGGAGTTGGGCACTGCTGGGGTCCTTCCGAGTGGCAGGAGGGGAGTCGGGACGTGGGGTCGGGTCAGGCGGCGGGGTGGCGGGGGATGAACGGGAGACGACTGTCGATGCCCGCGGCGGGCCAGGCGTCCTGGGTGCTCTTGAGGCAGGGGTCCTGGAACGCCTGCAGCGTCCGCTTCGGCGCCGGCCCGGCCAGCACGTTCAGGTAGTACAGGTCCTGGCCGTGGGCGGCGACCGTGGTGTGGTAGCCCCACGGGATCAGGAGCAGCTCACCGTCGTGGACCGTCTGGGTCAGGTCGAAGTCACGCTCGGGGCTGTACACGCGCTGGACAGCCCAGCCGTTCTCGGGGTCGCGCAGCCGGTAGTAGTAGGTCTCCTCCAGCTCGGACTCGCCCTCCACGTCGTGCTCGTGCTTGTGCGGGGGATAGCTCGACCAGTTGCCCCCGGGCGTCCACACCTCGATGACGTGGAGGCGGTCGGCGGGGAAGTCCGGAAGCATCAGGCTGCCCACCTGGCGCGAGGCGTTGCCGCCACCGCGCAGCTCGATCCCCACGTCGTCGGGGGTGACCAGCACCGGCTCGTGCCGCTCGGTCGCCGGTGCCTCGGCGACGGCCAGCTCCAGATCGGTCGTCGCGGTCACGGTCACGGCCGTGTCCCGGGGCAGGTAGAGGCAGTGGCCCAGACCGTCGAACACGGTCTGCCGCCCGCCGAAGGTCCAAGACCCGTCCTCCGTGGTCGCCTCGGCCACGCCCGACAGGGGCACGAACGCCCGCTCCTGACCGTTGGCCGGCAGCTCCAGGGTCTCGCCGGAGGACAGGGTCCGCACGGCGAAGGAGACGTAGGTCCAGCCGGCGTCCGCCGGCTCGATCTGCTCCCAGCCCTTGGCCAGGATCTGCGGGGTGCTCATGGGGTCGTTGACCCTCCGTTCGACGATGAACTGCTCCGGAACGTACGTGTCGGGGCTGACAAGGGGTCGCTTGCCCCCCGGACACGCCTCAAGGTATCGTCTGTCGGACGCGATGTCCACTCACCGGTAAGACCTTCTCGGTACGCTCAGGAGGTTGCCCCGCATCACCAGGAAGTCACAGATGACCCTGCAGGAAGTCACCTCGTCGGTCCCCGAGCTCGGCGTCGCCATGATCGGCAGCGGGCTGATGGCGAAGTCGCACACCATGGGCTATCGCAACGTCGAGAGTGTCTACGGCGCGACGCCGTTCCGACCGCGGTTCACCGTCCTCGCCGACGCCAGCGAGGACCTCGCACGCAAGGGGGCGGAATCGCTCGGCTACGAGCGCTGGACGGTCGACTGGCGCGAGGCCGTCACTGCGCCTGAGGTCGACGTCGTCGACATCGTCACGCCGAACTTCCTGCACAAGGAGATCGCCATGGCGGCGATCGCGGCCGGCAAGCACGTCTACTGCGAGAAGCCGCTGGCTCTGAGCGCCGCCGACGCGCGTGAGATGTACGAGGCCGCCGAGGCCGCCGGCGTCAAGACCCTGGTCGGCTTCAACTACCTGCGCAACCCGGCCATCGCCGAGGCCCGCCGGCTGGTGCGCGAGGGCGTGCTCGGCGACATCTGGACCTTCTCGGGCAGCTTCGTCCTCGACGCGTGCAGCGACCCCAACGTCCCCTTCACGTGGCGCTTCGAGCGCAAGCGCGCCGGCACCGGAGCGCTCGGCGACCTCGGGGCCCACATCGTCTCCCTGGCCCACGTCCTCGTCGGCCCGATCAGCGCGGTCTCCGGGCTGAGCCGCACCTTCATCAAGACCCGGCCCGAGCCGACCGGCGTCTTCGGCTACGGCAGCGGGGCGGACCTGGGTGCGCCGCGCCACGACGTCGAGAACGACGACGCGACGACCTTCCTGATGGAGTTCGCCAACGGCGCCAGCGGTCACATCGAGGCGTCGCGGGTCGCCACCGGTCGGACCTGGCACCAGAGCATCGAGCTGGTCGGCAGCCGAGGTGCCCTGCAGTTCGTGCAGCAGGACATCCACACGCTGCGGCTCTACATCAGTGGAGACCCGGTGGACCGGAAGGGCTACCGCGAGGTCGAGCTCGGGCCGAGCCACGGTGACTACGGGGCGTTCTGGCCGTTCGCCGGCGTGCCGCTGGGCGTCCACGAGCTCAAGACGATCGAGGTCCACGAGTGGTTGAGCGCCATCGCCGAGGACCGGACGCCCGACGGCGACTTCAAGGAGGGCTGGCGCGTCAGCGAGGTCCTGGACGCCGTCGAGCAGTCTGCCGCGGAGCGCCGTTGGGTCGACGTGCCGCAGGTCTAGTTATCGCCCGCTGGACACAAAGTCCATAGGGCGATAGTGTCCGACTACTCACTCCCACGAAGGAACCAGGTGACTGGCTTGACTACCGACACCGCTGTCCAGCAGGACCAAGACCAGGGCGTGGACCTCGCTGCCAAGGCGCAGCAGGCCCGCTGGCAGGTCATCAAGGCCGTGACCAACGCCAAGGCCGGGCACATCGGCGGACCGTTGTCGATGATGGACCTGCTCGTCAGCCTCTACTTCGGCGAGCTGAACGTGGACCCGGCGAAGCCTCACGATCCTGATCGCGACCGGTTCATCCTGTCGAAGGGCCACGCGGCGATCGGTCTCTACTCCGTCCTGGCCCTGCGTGGTTACCTCCCGCTCGAGGAGCTCGCGACCTTCGACAAGGGCGACTCCCGGTTGCAGGGCCACCCGGACGTGACGCGCCTGCCGGGCATCGACTCGTCCACCGGTTCGCTGGGCCAGGGCCTGTCGGTGGGCGTCGGGATGGCGCTCGGTGCGCGCCTCGGCGGCAAGGACTTCCACACCTGGGTCCTGCTCGGCGACGGCGAGATCCAGGAGGGCATGGTCTGGGAGGCGGTGCAGGCCGCGGCCCGCTACAAGCTCTCCAACCTGACCGCGATCGTCGACCGCAACGGCCTGCAGCAGTTCGGCCTGCCGTCCTCGGAGGAGACCACGCGGACCGACCGCGGCGACCGGCGCGACCCCTGGTTCGGCGTCGATCTGGCCGCGGTGTTCCACGCGTTCGGGTGGCGGGTCCTGGAGATCAACGGCCACGACTACGACCAGATCAAGAGCGCGTACGCACTGGCGAGCGCGGGCGACCAGCAGGACCGGCCGACGGTGATCCTCGCCCACACGGTCAAGGGCAAGGGGCTCTCCCAGGCCGAGGGTGTCTACACCTGGCACAGCATCGTTCCGACCCAGGACGACTTCGACCGGGCTCGTCAAGAGCTCGAGGCCGACGAGCTCGACGTCCTGGACAACCACCAGCTCAGCAAGACAGGAGTCCAGGCGTGAAGGCCATGCGAGACGTGTGGGGCGAGAAGCTCGTCGAGCTCGGGCAGAGCGACCCGCGCACCGTGGTGCTCGACGGCGACCTGGCCAACTCGACCAAGGTCGACAAGTTCGCCAAGGCGTACCCGGAGCGGTTCTTCCAGATGGGCATCGCGGAGCAGAACCTCGTCGGCGCCGCAGCCGGGCTGGCCAGCGTGGGCTACGTGCCCTGGACCTCGTCGTTCACGGTGTTCTTCACCCACCGGGCGGTCGACCCGATCCGGATGCTCGTCGCGCAGAGCCACGCCAACGTCAAGATCGTCGGCTCCTACTCGGGGCTGCTGATCGGCGCCGTCGGCAAGACCCACCTCGACGTGCAGGACCTGGCGATCATGCGGGCCATGCCGGACATGACGGTGCTGTCCCCGGCCGACGGCAACGAGCTGCTCGCGATGATGGACTGGGCCCAGGCCTACGAGGGCCCGGTCTACCTGCGCATCGTCCGCGACGCCGTCCCGGACGTGTTCCCCTCCGACCACGCCTTCGTACCCGGTGCGGTGCACCGGGTGCGCGACGGGTCCGACGTCGCGCTGGTCTCCACCGGACCGCAGACCGGTCGTGCCCTCGCCGCCGCCGACCAGCTGGCGTCGAGCGGGATCGAGGCAAGGGTCGTCCACGTCGGGTGCCTGAAGCCGCTGGACGAGGACGCTCTGCGAGCCGAGCTCGACGGCTACGACCTCGTCGTCACCGCCGAGGAGCACTCGGTCCTCGGCGGGCTGGGCGGGCTGGTCGCCGAGGTCCTGACGGCCGCCGGCCCCGCGCCCCGCGTCGAGCGGCTCGGCATCAAGGACAGCTGGGGCGAGTCGGCCGGGAACGACTTCATGCTCACCAAGCACGGTCTCTCCGCCGAGCTCGTCGCCGGCCGCGTCGCCGAGATCCTCGGGTCCCGCGTGCCCGCCTGATGCGGCTCTGCTTGGCTGTCCCGTCTGTCTCACCCGTGCACTCGTCGAAGAGGTTCACATGCGTCTAGGTCTGATCGGTCTCGGCCGGATCGGAGCGTTCCACGCCACCACGCTCAGCGGGCTGGCCCAGGTCGAGTCGCTCGTCGTCTACGACGCCGCGCCCGCCCTGGTCTCCCAGACCGTCGAGCGGCTCGGGGCCGAGGCCGCCGACAGCCCGCAGTCCCTGCTGGCGGCCGGGGTGGACGGCGTCGTCATCGCGGCAGCCACGAGTGCGCACCCGGAGCTGATCCTGGCCGCGCTCGAGGCGGGGCTGCCGACCTTCTGCGAGAAGCCGGTGTCCAGCGATCCCAAGGCGAGCGAGGAGATCCTGCGCCGGACGGTGTCGTCCGGCGTCGAGGTCCAGATCGGCTACCCGCGGCGCTTCGACGCCGCGTTCGCCGGGGCCCGCGCGGCCGTGGCCGACGGCACCCTCGGCTGGCTGCACACCGTCCGGTCCACGACCCTCGACCCGGCCCCGCCACCGGACGGCTACGTCCGCGCCTCGGGGGGCATCTTCCGCGACTGCAGCGTGCACGACTTCGACGCGGTGCGGTACGTCACGGGTCAGGAGGTCGTGGAGGTGTACGCGACCGGGAGCAACCAGGGCGCTGCCATCTTCGCCGAGGTCGACGACGTCGACACGGCGGCGACCGTGCTGACGCTGGAGTCGGGTGCTCTGGCGGTCGTGTCGAACTCGCGCTACAACGCGCGGGGCTACGACGTCCGGCTGGAGGTGCACGGGTCGAAGGACAGCGTCGCCGCGGGTCTGGAGGAGCGGTGGCCCATGCGGTCGACCGAGCCAGGCGTCACCTTCCCCGGAGGGACGCCGCACTCCTTCTTCATGGACCGGTTCGCCGACGCGTTCCGCCTCGAGCTCGACGCGTTCACCCAGGTGGTGGCCGGCACGCGGCCCTCGCCCTGCACCGTGGCCGACGCCGTCGAGGTCGGCTGGATCGCGGAGGCCGCCGACCTGTCGCGCCGGCAGCACCGACCCGTCCGGATGGACGAGCTGCGCTCGAAGCCGGGCGTCGCGTGACCGACCTGATCGCTGCGTGCTGGACCTCGGCGGGCGACGTCGTGCCGTTCCGGGACGGTCCGCTCAGCCCGCTCGACGTCCGTGACCGGATCCGTGCGGTGGCCGAGGCTGGCTACACCGGGTTCGGGCTGACGCGCGAGGACCTCGTCGTGGCCCGTGACCGCCTCGGCCTCTCGGCCGTCGCCGCGAGCCTGCACGAGCACGGCATCACGACCGTCCAGCTCGAGCGGCTGACCGACTGGTGGGCCACCGGAGAACGTCGCCAGGAGGCGGACCGGGCACGGTCGGACCTGTTCGAGGCGTGCGCGGTGCTCGGGGTCGACAACATCAAGGTCGGGGCCGACGACGAGGGTGCGCCGATCGCGTACGGGCCGTTCTGCGAGGCGTTCGACGCGCTCGCCGACGACGCCGCCCGCTTCGACGTCAAGATCGGCTTCGAGAACACGCCGTTCTCCTACCGGGTCCGGACCACGGAGGAGGCGATCGCGCTGGTGACCGAGGTCGCCAACCCGAACGCCGGCGTGGTGCTCGACATCTGGCACGCCTACCGGGGTGGCACCGACTACCGCACCATCGCCGAGACGCTGCCGCTGGCGTACCTCGTCGGCGTCGAGCTCGACGACGGTGACGCGGTCCCCGTCGGGACGCTGCTCGAGGACACCTTCGATCACCGGCGTCCGTGCGGCGAGGGGGTGTTCGACGTCGTGGGCTTCGTCCTCGCCGTCCGCCAGGTCGGCTGGACCGGGCCGTGGGGCGTCGAGGACATGTCGGTGACGTCGCGCTCGCTGGGGGTCGACGAGGCGCTCGCCCGGGCCCGCGACGGGGTGCTGGCCACCTTCGCCGAGGCCGACCGGCGCGTGGAGGTCGGCGTATGAGCGAGCCGCTGCGGATCGGCGTCCTGGGCGCCGCCCGCATCAGCGACGTCTCGCTGCTCGGTCCGGCCGACGAGCTCGGGGTGCGGCTGGTGGCCGTGGCCACCCGGGACCGCGCCCGCAGCGAGGCGTACGCGTCGCAGCACGGCATCGAGAGGGTCCACGACAGCTACGCCGACGTGATCGCGGACCCGCAGGTCGAGGCGATCTACAACCCCCTGCCGAACAGCGCCCACGCGCCCTGGAACCTGGCGGCGATCGCGGCCGGGAAGCACGTGCTGACCGAGAAGCCGGCCGCCAGCAACGCCGCCGAGGCACGACGCGTGCACGACGCCGCGCAGAAGTCGGGGCTGACGGTCTTCGAAGGGTTCCACTACCGCTACCACCCCCAGTTCGACCGGCTCGTGGAGCTCGCGTCCGGCCAGGACATCGGCGAGCTCCAGCGGCTCGACGTCACGATGCTGATGCCGGCTCCCGACGACGACGACCTGCGCTGGTCGTGGCCCCTGTCGGGCGGCGCCATGATGGATCTCGGGTGCTACTGCCTGCACGTCATCCGGTCTCTCTCGGGTGTGCGCGGAGGCGAGCCCACGCTGGTCAGGGCCACCGCGACGGAGCGGGTCGGACGCCCGCAGCTCGACGAGACGTTCGAGGTCGAGGCCCGGCTGGCCGACGGCACCCCCGCGTTCGCGCACGTCGACATGGACGCTCCCGCCAACGACATGTCGATCACCGTGACGGGGTCACGGGGGACGGCCGTGTTCGCCGACTTCATCCATCCTCAGGACGACGACCGGCTCACCCTCTCGGTGGACGGCGTCGAGCACGTCGAGGCCCTCGACCGGCGCTCGACCTACACCTACCAGCTCGAGGCCTTCGTCGCCGCGGTCCGGGAGGGTGCCCCCTTCCCCACGACGACCGCCGACTCCGTGGCGACGATGGAGCTCATCGACGCGTGCTACCAGCTCGCGGGCCTGCTGCCCCGCGGCACCCGGCAGGAGGACCCCGCGTGACCTCGACACCCGTGACGGACCGACCGGAGCTCCTGGCCGCCTGCTGGACCTCCGCCGGCAACGTGGTCCCGTTCCGCGGACTCCTGACCAGCCCGCTGGACGTCCGCGACCGCATCGCGGCGGTCGCGGCCGCCGGTTACACCGGCTTCGGGCTGACGCGCGAGGACCTCGTGGTGGCGCGCGACTCCATCGGGCTGCCGGCGGTCGCCGCGAGCCTGCGCGAGCACGGCATCACGACGGTGCAGCTGGAGTGGATCACGAACTGGTGGACCGACGGCGAGCTCCGGGCAGCCTCGGACGCGGCGCGGGCCGACCTGTTCGACGCCTGCCCGGTCCTCGGCGTCGACAACATCAAGGTCGGGGCCGACGACGACGGCCGGCCGGTGAGCTACTCGCAGCTCTGCGACGGCTTCGGGGCCCTGGCCGAGGCCGGGTCGCAGGTCGGCGTGAAGATCGGCTTCGAGAACACTCCCTTCTCGCACTGGGTGAAGACGACCGAGCAGGCCATCACGTTCGTGACCGACGTCGGCCACCCGAACGGCGGGATGATCGTCGACATCTGGCACGCCTACCGCGGCGGCAGCGACTACCGCGTCATTCCCGAGACGCTGCCGCTGGAGCACGTGTTCGGCGTCGAGCTCGACGACGGTCGTGACGTGGTGGTCGGGACCGACCTCGAGGACACGTTCGACAACCGGCTCGTGTGCGGCGAGGGCGTCTTCGACGTCGCGAGCTTCATCCTCCAGCTCCGTGCTCTCGGTTGGACCGGCCCCTGGGGCGTGGAGCACATGTCGACCGCGTTCCGCGAGCTGCCGGTCGAGGAGGCCCTCGCCCGAGCCCGCGACGGCGTCCTCGGCTCCTTCGCCGAGGCCGACCGCCGCGCCGCGGCAGACCGCGGCTGATCGGCCCGGAAGTGCCGGTGGCGCCTCGTTCCCGTGCGGCGTCGTCCCCACGCGCTCTCAGCAGGAGGCCCCCGGACGTCGCGAAGCGTGCGACACTGTCGCGCACCATGGACCGTGAGCGGGATGCAGGCGGTCTGGAGCTGATCAGCAAGGCCGGCGCCGTCCTCGAGATGCTCGAGACCTCCGGACCCACCAGCGCCGCCGACCTGGCCGTCGCGCTGGGGGAGCCGCTGAGCTCGGTCTACCGCCTCATGCAGAGCCTGACCGCGACCGGGTGGGTCGACCGGCCGGCGAAGCGCGGGCCGTACCGGCTGGGTCTGACCTGGATGAGCATCGGTGGATCCATCGAGGACAGCCTCGACATCCGGGAGGCCTGCCGACCGGAGCTGCGAACGCTCGTCCTGTCGACCGGCGCGACCAGCTTCCTGTGCGTGCGCCGCGGCTCGCGCGCGGTCTGCCTCGAACGGGTGGAGGGCATCTCGGTGCAGTCGCTGGCCATGCAGCTGGGCAGCTCGTTGCCCCTGTACGCGGGAGCTGCCCCCCGCGCCCTGCTCGCCTTCCTGTCGCACGCCGAGCAGGAGGACGCGCTGGCCGAGACGGCCGTGTTCCGCGAAGACCCGGTCAGGCCCGATGCCGCCGCCATCGAGTCCGACGTCATCCGGACCCGGGCCCAGGGGTTCGCGGTCTCCGAGGAGGACGTGACACCCGGGGTGGCCGCGCTCGGAGCTCCGCTGTTCAACCACCGGGGTGAGGTCGAAGGCGCCATCTCGATCAGCGGCCTCAGCCACCAGGTGCTGGGCCGAGACGTGATCGACCGGAACATCGACCTGCTCCGTCGCTCGGCGGCCCGGTCGAGCGCGGCGCTGGGCTGGGAGCACGGCTGATGCCCGACGACAACCAGCCGATGGGCATCGTCCGGCGGTCCTCCCAGGTCGTCCAGCTGGTCGCCGCACGCGGGGCGCTGAGCATCGCCGAGGTCGCCGACCAGGTCGACATGCCGCGCGCGAGCGTCTACCGGCTCATCGAGGCCCTGACCAAGGCGCGGCTCGTCGAGACGGACGTCGACGGGAAGGTGCGCGCCAGCCTTCGGTGCCTGCGGCTGAGCGACTCGACCCGCGCCGGTCTGGAGGAGTGGTCGGCCGCCCGGGACGTGCTCGACTCGCTGTCCGACCGCACGGGCCAGACGACCTATCTCAGCGTGCCCGTCGGCGATCAGGCGCTGTGCATCGACTGGTCACGGGGCCGGGGGATCAGCGTCCTCGCGCTCAAGCCCGGCAGGACGTTGCCCCTCTACGCCGGGGCCGCGGGGCGCGCGACCCTGGCGTTCCGGTCCGAGCCCCCCGAGGACTACCTGAAGCACGCCCCGTTCACCGACCTCACGCCGTACACCCTGACCACGGCTGACCAGCTGGCGGAGGACGTCCGGGCGACGCGGGCCCGCGGGTACACCGTCTCGGACGAGGACGTCACCATCGGCATCGGCGCCCTGGGCATCCCTCTTCGAACCGACGACGGCGTCCTGCGCGGAACCCTGTCGCTCGCTGGGCTCGCGACCGATGTCCGCCGACGGCGCTCGGAGCTCGTCGCGGCGCTGGCCGTCAGCGCAACCGAGCTCGTCGGCGGAACCTCGAGCCGTCCGACCTCCGCGCGAACGGGGTGACGACCAGCCTCACATGGTCACAGCCTGCTGCCCGCCGAGGCCCGGCCGGCGGGTGGACGGCCAGGGCTACGGACCGTCCGGACCCATCGCCTTCAGCTCCGCCGCGACCGCGGCCTCCGGGAGGTCGAGCTCGCTCGACAGGGTCTTGACCAGGTTCACGCCGGCACCGCCGGCCCTGGCCTTGGTGATGGCAGCGGTGAGTGTGGTCGATGTGACGTCGAGGTCCTTGGCCATCTTCGCCGTGGCCGCGGCGGTCATGGTCTTGCCCTCGGGCCTGCACCTGCGCCGGACGGCGGTCCGTCGGAGGGCGTGGCCTGGCTGGTGCTGCTCGCCGCCGGGTTGGCCGTCGCCGTGGTCGAGGTCGCTTCGCTGGCGGCGCCGCAGCCGCTGAGGGCGAGGGTCGTGGTGGCGACGAGAGCGACCAGAACGGCGCGGAGCGGGGTCATGGCGCGACCCTAGAGCTCGTGCTCTGTGGTGGCTGTGCGTCTGCTGAGCCAGGATGCTGCGTCGACGACGAGAACGATCGGCGGGCGGGACCGTGGAGAAGGTGAGGCAGCGCAGCCGCCAGGAGAAGCAGGGCGAGCCACTCGGGAGAGGGCAGGACGGCGTTCACGACCCGGTCGACGGGGTTCGCCACACCGAACGCCCGCTGGACGATCCAGCTGGCCGCGACAAGGGCGATGGTGCCGGTGACCGCCCAGGTGGTGGGTCGGGACCGCGCGACCAGCCAGACGGGCAGGGCGATCAGCGCCAGGGCGGCGAGCTGCGCGAGCTCCAGGCCGAGGTTGAAGCCGAGCAGCGGGACGGCGAGCTCGTCGCCGCGCAACGACATGTCCTTCAGCGTCCCGGCGAACCCGAAGCCGTGGACGAGCCCGAAGGCGACCGTCAGCAGGAGCTCCGGACGCGCACCCAGTCGCGGGCGGAGGGCGTGGACGGCCGCGAGGACGATGGTCAGCGCGATGCAGGTCTCCACCCATCGTGAGGGCAGGTCGACCCCGCCGGCGGTGGCGAGGGCGAGGCTCACCGAGTGGCCGAGGGTGAAGCAGAGCGTGAGCAGGGCCAGCTGCCGTAGGCGCAGTCGTAGCGGAGCGCGGCGGCAGGCAGCGCCGATGGCGAGCAGGCAGAGGAACAGCTGGTGGTCCACACCCGCGCGGAAGTGGTCTGCGCCGACGCGCAGCATGGTGGCGAACGAGACGTGGCTCGGCGCAGCCTGGACGGTGAGCCGCAGCGTCGGCTGCTGGTACGTCAGGACCGCGGCGAGCTCGACGGCGGCGTCGCTGCCCGTCGTGCTGACGTAGGCCTTGTCGGAGTGGACGACGTCGGAGACGAGCGCCCAACGCAGGTCGACGGAGCCCGGACGCGTGCCCGGCGGGGCGAGTGCGGTGAGCCGGACCCGCAGGAGGTTCTCGGGGCTGGCGACGACGCCCGCGGGTGTCCCGACCTCGACCGTCCAGGCAGCGCCGTCGGGGCCGGCCAGCGAGACCCGGTCGGCCACCAGCGAGCGCAGCCACGCGGCCCGTTGGGCGACCGAGCCGACGGGGTCCGCGTCCAGGTGGGTGCCGTAGGCGAAGTCGAGGTTCTGCAGCGGGACCTGCACGTCCAGGGTCAGTGCGGACCGGTCGTCGGCGGCCGCACCCGCGACGACGACCACCGTCGGGCCGACGTAGTGGGCGCTGGCCGGCGTCGGCACCGCCCACAGCAGGCCCGAGACGAGCAGGACCAGCATGGCCAGGCCCGGGAACGACCCGGCGATCCGGGCCGCCCCCGTCTGGTGCATCAGCCCAGGCCGGTGCCGTAGTCGAGGGCCTTGTCGCGGTAGAGCGTGTGGTAGTGAAGCCCGCCCGCGGCGCTGGTGTTGAGCCACTCGATCCAGACCCGCGGTCCGTCGATGCGCAGGTAGGCCGAGCCGCTGTCGAGGCTGGTCGACCCGGCCCAGGCGATCGTGGTCTGGTCGAGCTGGGAGTAGTAGACGTCGAGCAACGGGTCGGCCAGCGTGGGGGAGGCGTCGGCGACCCAGTCGGCGATGGCCTTCTTGACCAGGGCCTGGTGCGCGGCGTCGAGCTGGGTGTACGGCAGGCCCTCCTGCTTCGGGTAGCCGGTGTCGGTGCCCGGGCCCATGACGAGGTCCTGGAACTGCCCGGACAGCTTCGCGGCGGCGAGCTGCTCGGCGCTCAGCCCGGCGAACATGCCGAAGGTGTCGTCGGCGTCGTCGCCGAGCGGCTTGATGGTCTTGCCGTCGAGCTCGAAGCTGGTCGGCTGCGTGCCCGAGAAGTGCGGGGAGACGCTGAGGGCGCCGCCGCCGATCGAGGTGTGGATCGCCAGGTGGTGGCCGCCGAACTGCAGCGTCCAGGGCGAGTCCGCCGACGGCGTCCCGTAGAGGACGATGTGGTAGTTCGCCTCGCCGTAGATCGCCTCCTGCTTGCCGAGCTGGTCGTCGGCGTGCATCTGGTTGACGACCTGCTCGTAGCCGGTCGTCGACAGCACGGACTGCACGGCGGCCAGCGCCGCCGCCTTCTGCTCGGCGGTCAGGTCACCCAGCCGCAGGCCGAGGCGGCCCTTGAAGTTGTCGTCGGGGTAGTTCGACCAGCTGCACTGCTTCTTCGCGAGGTCGGTGTACGCGTACATCACGGTCTTCTTCTGGTCCGCGGTCAACAGGTTGTAGAAGGCCTGCGCCTTGGCGACCGCCGTCGACACCACCGCTGTGTCGTCGGACGTCGGGACCGCGCTGGCCGGAGCCGCGCTCGGGGTCGCCGTCGCTGTCACGCACGGCGGTGGTGCGTTGCCCGCACCGTTCCCCCCGCCGCCACCGCCTCCAGGCCCGCCGCTGCCTCCTCCGCCGGGTCCGCCCGAAGGTGCTCCCGACGCTGCAGCCGAGGTCGGTGCGCTCGACGGGGTGGATGAGCTCGAGCCGCTGCAGGCGACCACGAGCACGAGCACCGCCGCCGTGGTGGCGCCCAGAACCAGGCGCCGGCGCGGCGGTCGTCGTGAGAGGAAGGAACTACTTCGGGGGGTGGGCACATCGGCTCCTGGTGGGTGCGGGGGAGAAGACGGCACGTTAGAGGCTCACCCTGTGGTGCTGGGGACCTGCGCGTCTTCTCGATCTCGTCTGCGGCGATCCTATCGCTGAGTGTACAAGTTGTTCGCTGAGCGATAACGTGTTCGTCAGAGCACTCGAAGGCGAGACGAGGTGGAGCACATGTCGGGGATCTACGACGAGACCACCCTCACGTCGACTGCGGGACCAGGCCTGTCGCACCTGCGTCAGTCGGACGCAGTCACCCAGGACCACTCGGTGGTGCCGGTCTTCTTCCTCTCCGACTCGACCGGGATCAGCGCCGAGACCATGGGCAACGCGATCCTCATCCAGTTCCCGTTCCTGCGCTTCGAACGGAGACTGATCCCCTTCATCACCTCGGTCGAGGAGGCCCGGAGGGTGGTGGCGGTCCTCGACGAGGCGATGGCAGGCCCCGTCACACCGCTGGCGTTCGCCACCGCGGCCGTCGACGAGATCCGGGCGGAGCTGCACACCTCGAGGTGCCCGATCATCGACTTCTTCGACATCCACCTCAGCCGCGTCGAGTCGATCCTGCACGCCCGCGGCGAGCGGGTGGCCTCGCAGCTGCACGGCGTCGGCGACATCCGCCGCTACAACGCCCGGATGGCGGCGGTCGAGTACGCGATCGAGCACGACGACGGCCAGAGCCTCCGGGCCCTGGACAAGGCCGACGTGATCCTGGTCGCCCCCTCCCGTTGCGGCAAGACCCCGACGACGATGTACCTCGCCCTCCAGCACGGCCTCTTCGTGGCGAACTACCCGCTGGTGGACGAGGACCTCGGGACGACCGAGCTGCCGCGGCCGCTCCGCGACCTGGGGAGCCGGTGCTTCGGGATCACCACGACCCCTGACCGGCTCCGCCAGGTCCGCCAGGAGCGCAGGCCCAACTCCCGCTACGCCTCGCTGCAGCAGTGCGCGTGGGAGCTGCGGCGCGCTGAGCAGCTCTTCACGGCCCAGAACCTTCCCGCCATCAACTCGGCCACCAAGTCGGTCGAGGAGATGTCGGCCGTCATCCTGCAACGCCTCCAGCCCCAGACGGGCAAACCGCACCAGAAGGACAAGCCATGAGCGTGAACGTCGTGTGGTTCTCGAACATCGGGCTCGCCGACCTCGACCAGGTCGGCGGGAAGAACGCCTCGCTCGGGGAGATGGTGACGAACCTCGCCCAGGCTGGGGTCCGGGTCCCGGACGGGTTCGCCACGACGGCGGACGCGTACCGCAGGTTCGTCGCGCACGACGACCTGACCGGGGTCATCACGCGTCACCTGGACGGTCTCGACGTCGAGGACGTCGTCCGGCTCAGCGAGGTGGGTGCCGCGATCCGCGCCGCGATCTTGGCGCAGCCGTTCCCCGAGGACCTCGAGCAGGACATCCGCGAGACGTTCGCCGAGCTGACCGGGGGTGATGAGGAGCGTGCAGTCGCCGTCCGGTCGAGCGCGACCGCCGAGGACCTGCCCGACGCCTCGTTCGCCGGTCAGCAGGAGACGTTCCTCAACATCCGCGGGATCGAGGCGGTGCTCCAGGCCGTTCGCGAGGTCTTCGCGTCGCTGTACAACGACCGGGCGATCGCCTACCGGGTCCATCACCGGTTCGCGCACGAGGCTGTCGCGCTGTCCGCCGGCATCCAGCAGATGGTGCGCTCCGACATCGGGGCCGCCGGGGTCATGTTCACCATGGACACCGAGTCCGGCTTCGACGACGCCGTCTTCGTCACCTCGTCGTACGGCCTGGGCGAGGCGGTGGTGCAGGGTGCGGTCAACCCCGACGAGTTCTACGTCTACAAGCCGGCCCTCCTGGCCGGCCGGCCGGCCGTCCTCAAGCGGGGCCTGGGGGACAAGGCGATCAAGATGATCTACACCGACGACCCGTCGGTGGGCAAGACGACCGCGTTCGTCGACGTCGACCCCGAGCATCGCGCCCGGTTCAGCCTGAACGACGCGCAGCTGAGCGAGCTCGCGCGGCACGCGCTGACCATCGAGCAGCACTACGGGCGCCCGATGGACATCGAGTGGGGCCTCGACGGCCTCGACGGGCAGCTCTACATCCTGCAGGCCCGTCCCGAGACGGTCCGGTCTCGGGAGTCGAGCGGCCGGGTGACGCGCTACAAGCTCTCGAGCCCGGGCAACGCCCTGGTCGAGGGGCGGGCGATCGGGCAGCGGATCGGGTCCGGCGCCGTGCAGATCCTGGCCTCGGTGGAGGACATGCACACCTTCACCCCGGGCGGGATCCTGGTCGCCGAGATGACCGACCCCGACTGGGAGCCGATCATGAAACGTGCGTCCGCGATCGTGACGGAGCGGGGCGGCCGCACGTGCCACGCCGCGATCATCGCCCGCGAGCTGGGGATCCCGGCCATCGTGGGGACCGGGACCGCCACCCGCGACCTCGAGCCGGGCCGGGAGGTGACGGTGTCCTGCGCGGAGGGTGACACGGGCTTCGTCTACGACGGGATCCTGGACTTCGTGGTCGAGGAGACCGAGCTCGACACGATGCCCGACGTCGCGGTCAAGATCATGATGAACGTCGGCACGCCCGACCAGGCCTTCGCCTTCGCCCAGATCCCCAACGCCGGGATCGGCCTGGCGCGGCTCGAGTTCATCATCAACCGCCAGATCGGCATCCACCCGCGCGCGCTGCTCGACTTCGACACCTTGCAGGGCCCGCTGCGCGACCAGGTCGCGGCCGCGACGGCCGCCTACCCGAGCCCCCGGGAGTTCTTCGTCACCCGGGTCGTCGAGGGCGTCGCGATGCTGGCGGCGGCGTTCGCGCCGGAGCCGGTCATCGTCCGGATGAGCGACTTCAAGTCGAACGAGTACGCGAACCTGGTCGGGGGCGAGCTGTACGAGCCCCAGGAGGAGAACCCGATGATCGGGTTCCGGGGCGCGTCGCGCTACCTCTCGCCCGACTTCGCCGACTGCTTCGCCATGGAGTGCGAGGCGCTGCGGTTCGTCCGCGACGAGATGGGCCTCACCAACGTCAAGATCATGATCCCCTTCGTCCGCACCGTCGCCGAGGCGAAGGGCGTCATCGACCTCCTGGCCAGCCACGGCCTGCGGCGCGGCGAGAACGACCTGCAGGTCGTCATGATGTGCGAGGTGCCCTCGAACGCCCTGCTCGCGGACGCGTTCCTCGACCACTTCGACGGGTTCTCCATCGGCTCGAACGACCTCACCCAACTCACGCTCGGGCTGGACCGCGACTCCGCGCTCATCGCGGAGAGCTTCGACGAGCGTGACCCGGCGGTGAAGGCGTTGATCAGCCGGGCCATCCAGGCGTGCAAGGCGCGGGGGAAGTACGTGGGTATCTGCGGGCAGGGCCCGAGCGACCATCCCGACCTCGCCGACTGGCTGCTGGACCAGGGCATCGAGTCGATGTCGCTGAACCCGGACACGGTGGTGGACACCTGGACCCGGCTGGCCGGCATCACCGCCTCCGACGTGGTCGAACGCGTCCTGCCGCACTGGCGGGAGCTCCCGTGAGCCGCCTGCTGATCATGGGCCCCCCGGGCGCGGGGAAGGGCACCCAGGCCGTGACGCTCGCCGCACGCCTGCACGTGCCGGCCATCTCGACCGGGGACATGTTCCGTGCGCTGCAGCACGCGAGCACGCCCCTGGCTTCGAAGGTGCGCACGATCATGGCCGACGGCGGCTACGTCGACGACGCCACGACCAACGCGATCGTCGACGACCGGCTGGTCAAGGCCGACTGCACCGACGGCTTCCTGCTCGACGGCTACCCCCGCACGCTCAGCCAGGTGGACCACCTCGACGAGCTCCTGGACGCGACCGGGACCCGCCTCGACGCGGTGGTGTGCCTGTACGCCGACGAGGACGAGCTCGTCGGGCGGCTGGTCGCCCGCGGGCAGCAGTCGGGCCGTTCGGACGACACGGCTGAGACCATCCGGACCCGGCTGTCGGTGTACTCCGAGCAGACCGAGCCGTTGCTCGACACCTACCGCGCCCGCGGACTGCTCCTGCCGGTCGACGGGCTCGGGCCGGTGCCGCAGGTCGCCGAACGCATCGCGGAGGCCTTGCGCGGGCAGCCCGTCCTCCAACCGTCCATCCCCTCGACCTCGTCAGGACGTCATGGCCACCCCTAGCCCCGGCTACTCGATCACCGTCCGCGTCGAAGCGCCCACCGACCCTGCTGCGATCGCGCGGCTCTCCAGCGCGGTGACGGGAGCGGGCGGCGCCATCACCGCCCTGGACGTCGCCGAGTCGCACCCGCGCGCCCTGGTCGTCGACGTGAGCTGCAACGCCAGCGACACCGCGCACGCCGACGAGATCACCGCCGCCATCGAGCAGCTCGAGGGTTTCTCGGTCCGGAAGGTGTCCGACCGCACCTTTCTGATGCACCTCGGGGGCAAGATCGAGGTGACGCCCAAGGTCGAGCTGAAGCACCGCGACGACCTGTCCCGGGCCTACACCCCCGGCGTGGCGCGAGTGTGCCTGGCCATCGTGGAGAACCCGGCCGACGTCCGCAGGCTCACGATCAAGCGCAACACGGTCGCCGTGGTCACCGACGGCTCTGCCGTGCTCGGTCTGGGCAACATCGGCCCGGCCGCTGCGCTGCCGGTCATGGAGGGCAAGGCGGCCCTGTTCAAGCGGTTCGCCGGGGTGGACGCCTGGCCGGTCTGCCTCGACACCCAGGACGTCGACGAGATCGTGCAGATCGTGAAGGCCATCGCTCCCGTGTACGGCGGCGTCAACCTCGAGGACATCTCGGCGCCCCGCTGCTTCGAGATCGAGCGCAGGCTGCGGGACGAGCTCGACATCCCTGTCTTCCACGACGACCAGCACGGCACCGCGATCGTCGTCTCCGCAGCACTCCTCAACGCGCTGCGTGTCGTGGGCAAGAAGATCGACGAGGTGAGCATCGTCGTCTCCGGCGCCGGAGCCGCCGGATCGGCGATCATCCGGCTGCTGCACCTGCAGGGCGCCCGCCAGATCATCGCGTGCGACATCGACGGTGTCGTCCACGAGGCCGCTCCTGGGGACGGGACGATGCGGCGTTGGCTGGTGGAGAACACCAACCCGGACCACCGCACCGGGACGCTGAAGGACGTCCTCCCGGGGACGGACGTGTTCATCGGGGTCTCCGCCCCCAACCTCCTCACCGGGCAGGACGTGGCGGGGATGGCCTCGGGCGCCGTGGTCTTCGCCCTGGCCAACCCGAACCCGGAGATCGATCCCGTCGAGGCCCAGCAGCACGCGGCGGTCGTGGCCACGGGGCGGAGCGACTACCCCAACCAGATCAACAACGTCATCGCCTTCCCGGGCTTCTTCCGAGGGCTCCTCGACGCGGCCCGGACGGACATCACCGACACCATGCTCATCGCCGCCGCGCAGGCCATCGCCGACCAGGTGGCTCCTGACGAGCTGAACGCCAGCTACATCGTCCCCAGCGTGTTCGATCCAGACGTCGCGGGGGCCGTCGCGGAGGCAGTGCGCAACGCACCGGCAGACTGAGCCGAACCCACCCTCACCCAAGGAGCACCCATGACCGTTGCCGTAGCCCACCAGGTCGCTTCCGCGTCCAACCAGATCGCGCTGCAGGTCGCGGCACGCGAGGCGGCGATGAGGGGAACCGATCTCGCCGTCCTCCACGTCGTGAACTCGCTGGACCTCGACGTGAGCGAGGCGTACCAGCAGGGTCTGTCGGACGAGGTCGAGAAGGCGCTCGAGGCTGCTGACGCTGTCGGGGTGTCCTGGCACCTGCATCTCGCCGTGGGAGAGGACGATGTCGCGGAGAAGGTGCTGGAGCTGACCACGCAGGTCGACGCATCGCTCCTGGTCATCGGTGCGCGTCGTCGATCTCCCATGGGCAAGTTCTTCCTCGGTAGCGTCACCCAGACCCTGATCCTCGACGCCGACGTTCCTGTGGTGGTCGTCAAACCCAGCCGATGAGGCTTCCTTGGCGGGACAGCCGCCGTCGCCGGCTCGAGCGGAGGACATGATCGGGTCGTCCACATCGGGCTCCCACCGGACAGCAGCTGGGCCTGGTGGGAGGGGCGACAGCTGACCTCCCGCGCGCGACCGAGCCGGGCCTCGTCGGCAGGAGTGACCGCGGTGATCTCGTCCACCGGCTCTCGGCGTGGTGACGGCGCCTCCATCACCTCGTGACGGGCTGATCGCTGTCCCGGCTGCACGCCGCTGGGACGTCAGCGGCCTCGCCGGGCCAGGCCACCGCGTCTCGCGACCCGTCGGCGGCTACGCGTCCGACGTTCGCGGTGCCGGCCCCGGTTGAGGATCGAAGGTCAACAACACCTTGCCCGACTGCTGCGGGTCGCGAGCCGTCTGCAGCGCGGCAAGTGCGTCACTGACCGGGAACTCGTGGGTGATGACGGCCTCGACGGAGAGTGAGCCGTCAGCGAGAGCCGCGATGACGTCCTCGATCTCGCCGTTGAACCGGTACGAGCCGACCAGCTCGAGCTCGTGGACGATCGCCGTCGCGACCAGCACGGGCTGAGGACCCGGGGGGAGCAGCCCGAGCATCACGACCCGACCCCCACGCGCGGTGGACGTGATCGCGGTGCTGAGTCCGGCAGCGCTGCCGGAGGACTCGATGGTCACGTCCGACTGCACGGCGGCGAGCGCCCCGGCGTCGCTGGCCAGCAGGGTGCGGGTGGCGCCACCGGCGCGGGCTCGGGCCAACGGCTGTTCGTGCAGGTCGACCGCGACGATCTCCGCGGCCCCCGCCCTGGCCAGGACGGCGATGACCAGCGCGCCGATCGGCCCGGCACCGACGACGAGGACGCGGCGTCCCACGACGTCGCCCGCGAGGCCCACCGCGTGCCAGGCCACGCTGGCGGGTTCGATGACCGCGGCGGTCCGCAACGGCAGGTCGACCGGCAGGGCGTGAAGCATCTCGCTGGCCAGCGTCACGTAGCGGACGAACCCGCCCTGGGTGTGAGGGTAGTGAGCGGCGCTGCCGAGGTAGGTGCAGGTGGGAGAGAGGTTGGGTCGGTCCGCGGGGTAGGGATGGGTGCCGTTGCCGGTGTCCGGTCGGGCGGGGTGCACCGCGACGGGGGAGCCGACGGGTGGTCCGGTCCCGTCGGCTGCGGCGGTGTGCACGACGCCGACGATCTCGTGCCCGAGCAGCAGCGGTTCCCTGAGGATCGACAAGCCCGCTGCTCCGTGCAGCCAGTAGTGCAGGTCGGATCCGCAGATCCCGCCGTAGCGGACCTCGATCACGGCTTCGTCCGGTTGTGGTCGGCGGACGGGGACGACCTCGACCCGCGCATCGCCCGCGGCGTGCACGACCAGCCCGACGGCCTCTCTCGGCAGGGACTGGGTCACCTCGGTCCCGCCGTCGGCCCTGACGGACCGAGACTCTCTGTTCGTGGCCGTGTCGACTCCCTTCAGGTAGCGGGCCACGCGCCTGCTCGCGGTCTGCGGCATGACGTGATCGAGGCTCGCGGGCGGAGGCGATCTCGCGCCGTCGCTTCGCGAAGGGTAGGTGAGGCCGACACAGCGACCTCGGTCGGTCGGTCGCTGGGCGAGCAGCGCGCCGGTCCACCTCGACGACGACGACGGGCACGCCTGGCAGGAGCTCGTTCGTCACCAGGCTCCCGAAGCGCTCGAGGTGGGCCTCGACGTACCTGCTGTTCTGGCCCGTCGGTCGTCGCCGGGGCTGGCAGGTGCCTAGAAGGCGAATCGCTCTTCGTGCAGCTGCCTGGTCGGCAGGCCTGCTCCGAGCAGGCCGCGTCGCGCGGCTTGCGCCATCCGCGGCGGGCCGCACAGGTAGACGTCGTGCCCGGCCAGGCCCGGCACGAGTCGGGCCAGGCGCTGTGCGGAGAGGCAGTCGGGGTCGTGCCCGAGAAGGTAGCGAATGGTGGCCCCGCGCCGCCACGCGATGTCTTCCAGCTCGGTGCGGAAGAGCACGTCGTCGAGGGTCCGCGCCCGGTACAGCAGCGTGAGCCGCCGGCCCGGTGCGAGCGGCATCGTCTCCAGGAGCGCCCGCATCGGGGTGATCCCGACCCCGCCCGCGACGAGCAGGACGTCGAGGCGGGTGCGGCGGGCTGCCGTCATGGCCCCGTACGGGCCTTCGGCCAGGACCCGGGTCCCGACCTGGATGCCCTGGAGCGACGCGCTGCCGGTCCCGAGTGACTTGACGGTCAGTCGCAGTGCGTGCGCGCTCGGCGGCGCGGACAGCGAGAACGGATGGGCGGTGAGCCAGTTCTGGGTCGTCAGGAACCGCCAGCGGAAGAAGTGCCCGGCCTCGGCCTGGAGCTCGTGGAGATGGTCACCCTCGACCTCGATGCTGATCACTCCCGGACCCTCTTCCCTCACGCGGCTGACCCGCAGGTGGTGGCGGCTGGCCTGTCGGAGCGGCGTGATCACTCGGTGGACGAGCAGCAGCGCGAAGGCCTGGGTGTACAGCAGTGCCCAGAGGACCTGCAGCACCCGGTGCCCGGCGAGATCGGGTCCGGCGAGCTGGTGGGAGAAGCCGAGCGCGAGCCCGACGTACGTGAGCAGGTGGACGCTGTGCCACACCTCGTAGGGCAGGCGGCGTCGTACGGCGCGGATCGAGACCCCTCCGACCGCGACGAGGAACAGGGTCCCGACGGTGGCCGTCACCAGGCCGGGGAACCCCAGGACGTCGCGCAGGGCGAGCATGACGGACTCCCGGTGGGCGCTGGCCCAGGCTGCGACGGCGGCGTAGCCGTGAGCCAGCACGAGGAGGACGACGATCCTCCCGCCCCGGCTGTGCCAGCGGGTCAGGACGTCGGCACCGACACCGTGCTCCAGGGCGGGTGCCCGGGACATCAGGGTGAGCAGCACGATCACGCCGTAGCCCGCGAGCATCCCGCACACGTGGGCGATCATGACGAAGGGCTCCAGGGGCAGGCCGGACCGGAGCATGAGGAGAACCGGCCAGGCCCCCACCACGGCAGCGCCGAGCCCGACGGCGGCGAGGACCTCACCGGGGTGGAAGCGCCAGCGTTCGGGTGCGGCGGGGGGCTCGGGCGGTGGATCCAGGACGAAGAGGGGGGTGCGGCCGGTGATCTCACTGGTCATGGGCGGCGACCTCCGAACCCGTCACGGCCCCGGGGTCCGTCGCCGGCGAGCTGGCGACTTCTCCTCGGCGGAACCGTCGAGTCGGTCGCCGAGCCGGCGGCCGGGTCCGCGGCGCCGAGCACGGCCGGCGGGGTGACCGGGGTGACCGGCGAGACCGAGGGAGCGGCGAGAGCCATCCACAGCCCGACCACGGTCGTGCCCAGCATCAGGACCGCCGTCTGCCGGCGGTACCGAGTACGGACGGAGGCCGTGCTGCGGCCCCCGACGCCGGCCAGGCTGCGGCTGAACGACGAAGGCGCCGGAGAGGCGTTCGAGAAGGGGGACTCAAGGTAGGCAGACATGATCAGCTCCTGTTCGAGAGGTGTGAGACGTCGGCGAGGGAGCGGGGCACCGCGGTCCGCGCAGGCGGTGCCGGCCGGCTCCCGGCTCGGTTCCAGACGCACGTCGGACGAGGCCCGACCGTTCGTTCCGCATCGTCCTGCCCTGCCTCTCTCCTCGGCGTCGAACGAGAAGAACTGCACCAGGCACTTCTTAGACGCACGTGAGTCCGCCGCCTGCGACGCGTGCTCAGACGAAGTTCTCAGGAACCTCTGATCAACTGTCAGGATCCTGGGCGTGACCAGGCAGGCCGACGTCGACCACGGACGGCTGCGGTCTGGGTCGGAGGAGGCATCGTGAGCAGGCAGGGGTCAGCGCAGCGGTGAACGGGCTGGAGCAGAGCGGTGAGCCAGAGCCGCGCCGGGTGTTGCTGGTCGAGGACGACCGTTCGCTGACCGAGATGCTGGAGGAGATCCTCACCTCGGCCGGCTATCTGGTGGAGCTGGCGCGAGACGGGCAGGCTGGGCTGCACCTGGGCCTCTCGCGCTCCTACGACGTCATCGTCCTCGACCGAGGACTGCCGGCCATCGAGGGCCTGGACCTGCTCGGCCGGCTGCGCGCGCGAGGCGTCGCCACTCCCGTGCTGGTGCTGTCGGCGCTCGGACTCGCGCGCGACCGCGTCGACGGCCTGGACGCGGGGGCGGAGGACTACCTGGCCAAGCCGTTCGACATCGACGAGCTCCTGGCGAGGATCAGAGCGCTGCTGCGTCGCCACGGCGACCTTGCGGACACCCTGCCCGTTCCCGGCGGCCGGCTGGTGGTGTCGTCGCGGACCGTGGTGAGCGCCTCCGGGGAGACGCAGTTCGTCTCCGAGCGCGAGTGCGCGCTGCTGACCGTGCTCGCCCGACGCCCGAGCCGGGTCTTCAGCCGCGACGAGCTGATGGCGGAGGTGTTCCCTGACGCGGAGGACGACGGGGTCGTCGACACCTACGTCCATTACCTGCGCCGCAAGCTCGGCCGAGACGCGGTGCGCACGGTCCGCGGCCTCGGCTACCAGCTCGGCTCGGTGACCTCCACGTGAGACAGCGAGCCGGCGGGTCGGAGGCTGACCTGAGGCGTACGGCGCGACAGATCGGCCTGCAGACCGCCGGCTTGCTGATGGCCTGCCTGGTCGTGGTCGTGGCCGTCCTCTACGTCTCGGTCGTCCGCAGCCAGGACGAGCAGATGACGCGGTCGCTGACCGACGCGGTGACGACGGTCGGGACGGGTCGCGACAACGACCACGACCGCGACCGGGACCTCACCGAACCGCGTGGCGGTATCCAGTACGCGGTCCTGGACGATCGCGGGCTGCGCACCTCCACCGACGTCCCGCCGGGTCTGCCCGACCTCGCCGTGATGCGTGCGGTGGCGTCGACGCACGTGCAGGACCGGCGGACCCTCCACCTGTCGACGGGCGGGTTCGAGATCTTGACCGCGCAGCGCGGCGACGACACGGTGCAGGTCATCGCCAGCACCTACGAGCAGCACCAGGAACGTGAACGGATCCTCGGAGCCCTCGGCCTGGCCGGCGGTGCCGGTCTCGTCCTCGCCACCCTCGCCGCCGCGGTGCTGGCGCGGCGGGCTGTGCGCCCGATGGCCCAGGCGCTCGCCCAGCAACGCAGGTTCGTCGCCGACGCCGGCCACGAGCTCCGCACCCCGCTGACCCTGCTCAGCACCCGCAGCCAGCTCCTGGCCCGCCGCGTGCGCGACACCACGACCCCGGCGCAGCAGCGCGAACAGCTCGTGCAGCGCGACGCGGCCGGCATCGTCGCCGACACCGCGGCCCTCGTCGCCATCCTCGAGGACCTGCTGACGGAGGCGGACGACCGGACCCCGGTGCCCCAGGTCCCGGTGGACCTTGCTGACGTGGCCAGGTCGGTGGTCGCTTCGGCTCAGGCCGCAGCGGAGGAGGCCGGCGTGGCACTGCGGACCGAGCTCGGCACGACCGGGACGACCACCGTCCTCGGCGCCGAGACCGCTCTCGCCCGCGCGGTCGCGGCCCTGGTCGACAACGCGGTCGAGCACGCGAGGAGCCAGGTCGAGGTACGGGTGTCGCAGGCGGGTCGCGCTGTCGTCGTCGAGGTCCTCGACGACGGGCCGGGCATCCCGACGGAGACGCTGCCACGGATGTTCGACCGCTTCTCCAGCGACCGACGTCCGACCGGGGAGACGGGTGGACGGCGTCACTTCGGGCTCGGGCTCGCCCTGGTCAGCGAGATCGCGACCCGCCACGGCGGGACGGTCACGGCCGAGAACCGGCGCCCGCCACAGGCCGGCGCGCTCCTGCGCCTCGACGTTCCTAGCAGCGCACCGCCCGGACGGCGTCGGGCTGGCACGCTCTAGCAGCACGCGTGCCGGGAGCGGCCGACCCCGCGCGGCGGGCGCACACGGGTGCCTGGAACCTGCAGCAAGACGGAGGTCGCGACTCATCTACGGCTAAGAAACGTCTGGTGCAGTGCTGTCTGGGCGGGAGGCCTCGTCTCCCGCCTCGCCCAGCTCCCCAGCCGAAGGATGACCCACGTCATGACCACCGCACTCCGCCGCAGCTTCGCGGCATCAGTCGCTGCCACGGCGCTCATCTCCGTGAGCGCCTGCAGCTCGGACACACCCACCGCGACGTCTTCGTCCGCCTCGTCATCGTCTTCCTCGTCATCGACTGCGGGTGGTCCCCCCGGTGGCGGTGCGGCCGGTGGAGGTGCGCCTGGTGGTGCCATGCAGACGTTCACCGCGGTCGATCTCGACACGAACGGCGCGAACACGACCGACGCCAACACCGGCGAAGTCGTGGCAGCGACGAATGCCTTCCTCGCCGCGTTGGACGCTGACACCAAGGCCAAGGTCGTCTACGACTTCGCCGACAACCAGTCGCGTCAGACGTGGTCGAACTTCCCGGCTGCTCAGGTACCTCGGAAGGGCGTCGCGCTCTCCACGCTCAGCGACGCAGCGAAGGCCGCCGCGCTGAACGTGGTCAAGACGATGCTCAGCGCGCAGGGCTACGACCAGGTGCAGACCATCCAGGCCGCCGACGACTGGCTGAACAAGAACAGCTCCTCGGGGACCGACAGCTTCGGCTCCGACACCGACTACTACATCGCCGTCTACGGCACCCCGTCGACGACGGACCCGTTCATGGTGCAGTTCGGCGGTCACCACCTGGCCCGGAACTACACCTACAAGGGGACGACGGCGAGCATCACGCCTGACTTCACCGGCACGGAGCCGAAGAGCTTCACCGTCGCGAACACCACCGTGGAGCCGCTGAAGGAGAAGGCGGGCACCTTGTTCGCCGCGTTCGACTCCCTCAGCGCGGACCAGGACGCGCAGGCGAAGCTGACCGGCACGATCAACGACATCCTGATGGGTCCGAGCGTCGACAACGGCACGTTCCCGACGACCGAGGGCGTGGCCGTCAGCAGCCTCTCCGCGGACCAGAAGAAGCTGGTCCTCGCCGCCATCGCCGCGTGGGTGAACGACGCTGCGCCGGCCGAAGCGGCCTCGCTGCTCAAGACGTACGAGTCCCAGCTCGACCAGACGCGCATCGCCTACGCGAACACCAAGACCGTGGACGGCGAGAACACGTACCTGCGCATCGACGGCCCTCGGGTGTGGATCGAGCTGGTCAACACCCGCAGCCGCAGCACGCCGAACGTGCACTACCACGGCGTGTGGCGCGACAAGACCGACGACTACGGCAGCACCAACCCGAGCTCGTGAGCCGTCTCCAGCGACGTGGAGGGCGACGGCTGCGACGGGTGCTGGTGCTGATGGCCTGCGCCGCGGTCGTCCTGCTCGGATCGGCAGTGCCGGCCGTCGCGCACCCGCTCAGCACGTCGGCGGTCCTGCTCGACGTCGATCGCACGTCGGTGACCGCCACGGTCGAGCTGCCTCTGGACGAGCTGAGCATCGCGTGGGACCAGACCTTGACCGCGACGAGCGTCGTGGACGCCGCCACGTCGGCGAAGCTGCGCGCGTACGTGCAGGCCGACCTGTCGGCTTCGGACGCGAGCGGACAGCCGTGGACGACCGTCGTCACCGGCGGCCGGGTCGAGAAGGTCGACGGTGTCGACAACCTGGTGCTCGACGCCACCCTGACGCCCGCCTCGGGTTCCGTGGGTGACTTCGTGCTGCACGACGACGCCGTCATCGACCGACTGGTCTCGCACCGGGTGTTCGTCTCGGGCCGCTACGGCCACACCGGCCCGTACACGACGCTGGCGATGCTGTCGTGGCAGACCCAGTCGGTGCCCGTGGCGTCGGCGTCGGCGGCCGCCCCGGCGGACCAGGGGTTCGTCCCCGCGGTCCGGCTCGGCGTGCACCACATCGCCAGCGGCAGCGACCACCTGCTGTTCCTGATCATGCTGCTGCTGCCCGCCCCCCTGCTCGCCGCCGGCCGCCGCTGGCGACCGAGGCCTGACCCCGGCTGGGCCGGCCTGGGCCGGTCGAGCGTGCGCGTCGTGCACGTCGTGACCGCGTTCGCCATCGGCCACTCGTGCACGCTCGCTCTCGGTGCTCTGGGGTGGGTGCACCTGCCAGCACGGCTGGTGGAGAGCGGTATCGCCTTCTCCGTGCTGGTCTCCGCGGTCCACGCGATCCGACCGCTCGTGCGCCGCGGCGAGGTCTTCATCGCCGGCGGGTTCGGCCTGCTGCACGGTCTGGCCTTCGCCGCCATCCTGGGGGACCTCGACCTCAGCCGGACGAGCCTGGTGACCACGCTGCTCGGCTTCAACCTCGGCATCGAGCTCACCCAGCTCTTGGTGGTCGCCCTCGTCATGCCCTCGCTGCTGCTGCTCAGCCGGACCCCGGTCTACCCGGTCCTGCGCGTCAGCGTGGCAGCGCTCGGCGCTGTGCTCGCGGCGGGCTGGCTCGCCCAGCGCACCGGCCTCATCCCGGTCAACCCGCTCGAGCCCGTCGGGGACCTCCTGATCGACCACCCCCTCGCCCTCGCCGTCGGACTCGGCGTCCTCGCCGTCACCCTCGCCGGAACGAGCCGCGCCCGCACGACCCGACCAGCGCCGCAGCTCGAGCCCGGCGCTCGCGTTCGCCTGCAGACCTCGGACGTCTCGTCATGAAGGCCATCACGGCCGAGCGTCAGACCATGCGGGCGTAGCACCTCTGCACCGCAGCCTCCCCACGAACAGCCCGAGACCAAGAGAGGGCTCCATGCCCACCTTCTGCCCCATGACCACCCCCGGGTCGACCACTCCCGAGTCCTCGATGGTCACCCGCGTCGTGTCGCGGCGCTGGCTGCTTGCGGCGATGCCCGTCGTCGCCGCCGGGATCGCGGGCTGCGCCGGCACGACTTCGTCGTCGTCCTCCAGCTCGTCCAGCTCGTCCGCCGCTGCGACGGCCTCTGCCGGCGGAGCTGCCGCGGCGGGAAGCGTCGCCGCCCTCGCCCAGGTCTTCTACAAGACCCTCGACGCCGACAAGCAGAAGACGGTGCTGCTGGACCACACCCTGGCCAGCGCCGAGCGGTGGTCCAACTTGCCGCAAGGCCTGCTCGGCGGCAGCGGCATGGGTGGCCGTGCAGGAGGAGCCCCCAGCGGTATGCCCTCGGGGATGCCGAGCGGGATGGCTTCCGGGATGCCCAGCGGTATGCCGCCGAGCGGAACGGGTGGGGGTGGTAGCCAGGCTCGGGTCGGCATCAGTCTCGGCGACCTGACCGAAGCCCAGCTCACCGCTCTGACCTCGTTGCTCAAGGCAGCCACCGGGTCCGGGACCGGGCTCGGCTACGACGAGATCGAGCAGCAGCTGAACGCCGACGACTACCTGAACACCCACGGCGGCGGGGACACCTACGGGCGGAAGAACTTCTACGTCGCCTTCCTCGGCAGCCCGCAGGACTCCGGCACCTGGGAGCTCCAGTTCGGCGGGCACCACCTAGCCGTCGCGAACACCTACACCGACGGCAGGCTCGCGGGTGCTACCCCGTCGTTCCGCGGGGTGGAGCCGTTCTCCGCGTTCGAGCTGGACGGGCAGACCAACCAGCCGTTGAAGACCAAGCACGCCGCCTTCGTCGCGCTGCTCGCCGGCCTCAGCTCCGACCAGCTCGCATCGGCGAAGCTCGATGCCGTGTTCACGGACCTGGTCCTCAAGCCCGGCCAGGACTGGGCCTTCCCGACCAAGCACGAGGGCGTGCAGGTCTCGGACCTGTCGGCGGCCCAGAAGAAGCTCGCCCTGGCCGCGATCGCCACCTACGTCGATGACATCGCCGACAACGACGCGAAGACCATCCTGGCCACGTACACGAGCGAGCTCGACGACACCTACGTCGGGTACTCCGGCACCACCGCCCTGACGGCGGAGAACGACTACGTCCGCATCGACGGCCCGTCGGTCTGGATCGAGTTCTCCATGCAGCACGGCATCGTGCTGGACGGCAACCACCCGCACTCGGTGTGGCGTGACCGGAAGAACGACTACGGCGGAACCCAGAGCTGATGCGTTCCGCCGTCCTGGCCGACGGCAGCCGCTCGGGCACGGACCCCTCGGGGGTGCGTGCCCGGGCGGGCGCCCTCGTGGCCGTGGTCGCCCTGGCGATCACCTGCGCGCTCGGTCTGCTCGCCCTGACGGCACCGGACGTGTCGGCCCACGTCGTCCCCACGTCGACCATCCAGCTCGACGTGCGCGACACGACGGTCGACGCCGACGTGTCGATTCCCGTGTCCGACGTGGCAGCAGCCACCGGCATCGACCTGGGCGGCGGCTCCCAGGCTGCGGTCGACGGCCGAGCAGTCGCGATCAAGGCCTACCTGGTCAGCCACTTCGCTCCTACCAGCGACGACGGCCTCCCGTGGGCGGCCAGCATCGGTGACCTGGTCGTGAGCATGACCGGGGACCCGACGACGACCGGGCGCTACCCCGAGCTCGAGACGACGTTCGTGCTGACGCCTCCCGCCGGCAGCAGCGAACGCTCCTTCAACCTCGGCTACACCGCGATCATCGACCGTGTCGTGACCCACGTCGCCATCGTCACCGTCCGCTCCGACTGGTCGAGCGGTCAGGTCGACGGCGCCTACGAGGTCGGCGTCGTCCAGCAGGACACCGTCACCAGCACCGCCGGCACGCTGCACGTCGACCTCGGCCCCGGCAGCAGCGCCCGCGGCTTCTTCAGCATGGTGGGCCTGGGCATGCGCCACATCCAGGAGGGGACCGACCACCAGCTCTTCCTGCTCACCCTGCTCCTCCCGGCCCCCTTGCTGGCGCCGCTGCTGGGTCGCGGGCGACGCTGGTCGGGCGCGGTCCCGGCCCGACGCGCCGTGCGCCGGATCGCCACCATCACCTGTGCGTTCACGCTCGGTCACTCCGCGACCCTCGCCCTCGGCGCACTGGGCTTCCCGGCACCCCAGGGCGTCGTCGAAGCCTCGATCGCCGTGAGCATCCTGGTCGCGGCGGTGCACGCGATCCGCCCCGTCTTCCCCGGTCGTGAAGCGGTGGTGGCCGCCTCGTTCGGGCTGGTGCACGGGCTTGCCTTCTCGGCCACCCTGCGCGAGCTCGACCTGAGCGGGACGCGCCTGGTGCTGTCGTTGCTCGGCTTCAACCTCGGCATCGAGATCATGCAGCTGATCGTCGTGGCGCTCGTGCTGCCGCCCCTGGTCCTGCTCGCCCGTTCCGGCCGCTACCAGACCTTGCGGGTCGTCGGGGCCGGTGCCACCGCCGTGGCGGCCGTCGGCTGGCTGGCTGCACGTACCGGGTTCTCCAACCCCATAGCTGCCGCCGCCGACCGGATCGGCATCATCGCCGTCCCCGTCGTCGTCGCGCTGTGGTTCGTCGCGCTGAACGTTGCTCGGGCTGATCGGCGGCGTGCAGAAGCAGCACGACAACCAGCCACCGCTGCCACCATGCCTGCGTCCCTCCCCTGAGTCACCCACCCGTGCTCCGGGTCTCGGGCACGCGCAGCCATCAGCAGCCGGACGATCTCGTCGACCGGATCGGGCGACTGGCCCACGTCGTACGGCTCAGTGCCTGGGCCGTGCGCAGGCGCCGTGCGGTGGTGATCAGGTGGTCAGCCGGCGGACGGGATGGCGACGAGACAGCGGTCGGTCACAGGGCCGCATGCACCGCCGGCTTCTTGGTGCCAGGTCAGGTCAGCCGATGGTTGACGAGGGCGCCTGCAGGCAAGGCCATCACACGACGTCACGTTCAGCGCGGCATGTTCCGAGGACGGCGCGGACAGCCACAGCTCGGTCGTGGGCGGACGTGGGTCAGCGGTCCTGCGAAGACTCGCCGAGGTGGCGCTGCTGGGTCCCGCGGGTGCCGTCGTCACGCACCCAGACGACGGTCAGCTCGTCGCGCGTGCCGAAGCGCACCAGATGACGCCCGACCACGTCTTCCATCTGGTCCAGGTCCTCGGGTGCGGCCGTGAGCTCGATGTGCAGATGGTCGTCGAAGCACGACAGCGCAGCGTGCGCCTTGCTGAACTCGACGGTGCCCAAGGCTGAGTCGTCGTCCCAGCTCCCGACCGAGCGGCGGCTGAGGTGGGAGACCAGCTGCTTGCCGTAGCGGCCGGGCCGGTCCGTGATCACGTCAGCGCAGGTGGTGGTGGTGCGGTCGGTCATCGTCTGGTCCGTTCTGGAGGTTGGTCGAGTGGTGGTGAAGCTGCTGGACGCGGAACGTCGAGCGCAGCTGAGCGGGCGCTGACGGGCCTGCCCAGGCGGCGGACCGGCCGAGTCGACTCGGCGGACGACGCGCTGAACCTCGGCCAGGTCGGGCAGCGCATCGACGCCCTGATGGCGCCAGGAACCAGCCAGGATGACGTCACCAGCTGGGTGCGGAGCGCGGCGATCACTGCCATGGAGCCTCGCGGGGATCTCTCCTGCGGAAGACAGCGGGTCGGTCAGACGGTGTAGTCCACGGAGGCGTTGGTGATCGACCCCGACGCGTCGAGGGCGGTCTTCACGGTCGAGGAGCCGAAGGTGACCTGCTGGCGGACCATGCTCTCGGCACCGTGCTCGACCGCGCTCTCCACGCAGACGAAGTAGCTGCCCTGGTCGGCCTGACCGCCGTCGGCTGCGGTCCCGTCCCAGGTCGCGGTGTAGCTGCCGGCGGGCACGGTGCCGCTGGTCGTCGTGTCGGTGCCTCCGGAGGAGGCGTACCAGGTGGTCAGCTCGTCGAGCCAGTTGTCGCCGTTGGCCCGGTGGTAGAGCGCGAGGGTCTTCACGAACGCGCCGCTCGCGTCCTCGAGCCAGACCGCCATGTACGGGTTCCGGGCCATGCCGCCGCTGGCGGCGTAGGTCCAGCTGACGGTCGCCTTCGCCCCAGCAGGGAGCTGCTTGCCCTTCGAGGCCGACGACGAGCCGGACGCGGACGGCGCCGCTGTGGCGCTCGACGAGGACGACGCTGCCGGTGCGGGGGCGGCGGTGGAGCTGCTACCGGACGTCGTGCTGGCGCCGCAGGCGCCGGTGGCGGCGATCGCCGCGATGGACAAGCCGCCGAGGAAGGCGCGGCGGGTGACGGCGCCGTAGCGCGTGGTGGACTCGATCATGAGGGCTCCTTGGGATACGGGGTGGCTGGGGACGGGCCCGTCGGACCGGTCACCAGGCGAACTGCTCGCGGTGGATCTGACGGGCGGGTACGTGCGCGGCTCTGGCGTCGGCGACGACGCTGTCGACGAAGCCGCCGGGCCCGCAGACGAAGACGTCGGCCGCGGCGAGGTCGGGGACGAGGTCGGCGAGCGTGAGGCTGGCGTTGGCCTCGGGCACCCACCGGCCTTGAGCGCGGTGGCCGGTGAGGACGACGAGGCGGGCGTCCAACCGGTCGCACAGCTGTGCGACCTCCGCGAGCAGCGGGACCCGGTCGAGGTCGGAGTCGCGCAGCACGACGGTGGCGGCGCCGGGGGTGACGTCGGTGTCCTCGAGCAGCGCCCGGATCGGGGCGATCCCGGCGCCGGCGCCGATCAGCACGACGTGCTCCCGGGTTCGGCGCTCGTGGGTGAACGCTCCGTACGGGCCCTCGATGGCCACCCGGGTCCCGGGTGCGACATCGGCCAGCGCTGCGGTCCCACGCCCGCCCGTCCGGACGGTGACGCGCATCATCGTCGTTGTGGGTGCTACGGAGAGCGAGAACGGGTGGTCCTGCCACCACAGACCCGGGGTGAGGAACCGCCAGCGCAGGAACTGCCCCGGGGCGGCGCCCAGCCGGTCGAGGCGTCGGCCGCTGAGCTCGATGTGGTAGGTGTCGGCGTCGAGCCGGACGACCCGCTGCACCCGCACCTGGTGGCGCAGCGAGCTCATCAGGGGAGTGAGGAGGCGGTACCAGAGCAGCGCCGCTCCCGTGATCACGAGCAGCGTCACCCAGTAGGTGCGCCGCCACGACCCGGCGGCGAGCAGACCGCTCATCGAGAACATGTGGGGGATCGCCAGACCCACGGCCGCGTAGCTGAGCAGGTGCACGACGTGCCAGGCCTCGTACGGCAGGAGCTTGCGCACCACTGCGAAGGACGTCACGGCGACGGCGAGCAGAGCGCCCATGGCGAGCACGGCGAGGACGAAGTTCGTGCTGTCTCCCCAGAGGTAGGCGAGCTCGCCGAAGACACCGACGTCGTCGAGCACGGCGTAGCCCACCAGCACGAACGTCGCGTGCGCGACGAGGCCGAGCACGACCCACTCGCCCAGCTTGGCGTGCAACGCCGTCGCGCTCGCCTGGCCGAGCACCCGGTCGATGGCCGGCACCCGTGCGGCCAGCAGCAGCATCATCAGCAGGGCGTTGGTCGCGGCAAGCGCCGCGATGATGCCGACGGACACGAGCACGTCGCCGAGGCTGTCGAGCTGCGAGGCCCCACCGTTGTCGAAGAACAGCACCACCGCCATGACGAACGTGGCGGCCATCGCGGCCAGCAGGCCGACCGCGAGCAGCCGACGCACCCGGGTCCGTCGCCGGAACGGGGTGAGGTCGGCGGTTCGGCGCGCGAGGCGCCCGCTGGCCTGCGTCACGTCCTCCGCGCGGGTGCGGGTCGCGGCCGGGCGGGCCTCGTACAGTGTCACGCTTGAACGATGACCCAGGCGTCTTAGCGCATTCTTTGAGCCGCCCGCGCCCTGCCTGTGTACAAGCCGACCCCACCAGCCCGACCGCACCCGCGTCCTGGCGTGCGCCGCAGTAGCGTCGGGCCGATGATCCCCGGACCGGCCACTCGACGCCAGAGCTGCTCGGGGCGCTACCACCCGCTTCTGGGCACCAACGTCGAGATCCGGATCGACGCTGCCGCGGAGTCCGACGACGACGCCCGACGCCGGGCCTCGGACGCGGAGAGCGCGGCGGTCGACGAGATGGTCAGGCTGCAGGCCGTGTTCAGCGTGTTCGACCCGGACAGCGAGCTCTGCCGCTGGCGGACCGGGCTGAGTGACGACACCTCAGCGGAGCTGGTTGAGTGCCTCACCGCAGCTCAGCACTGGTGGAAGGTCTCGGGTGGCGCCTTCCACCCGGCAGCGGCGCGCCTGCGAGCGCTGTGGCTCGCAGCGGAGGCCGACCAGCGGCTCCCGGGTGACCACGAGCTCGCGGATGTGGTCTCCGGCCTGCACCAGCTGCCCTACGTCGTGCACGAGGGTCGGGTCAGCCGGACGGGGGACTGCTCGGGGATCGACCTCAACGCCATCGCGAAGGGCTACATCGTCGACCGGGGTGTGGCCACCGCGATGCGGTTCTCCGGAGTGGTCGACGTGCTGGTCAACGCCGGCGGCGACCTGCGGCACGAGGGGGACCGCGAGCTGCAGGTCGGCGTCGAGGACCCGGCCGACCGGGCCGGCCCGCCGGCGACGGTGGTCGAGCTCGCCTGCGGCGCCCTCGCCACCAGCGGGTCGGTGCACCGTGGGTTCCAGATCGCCGGCACCTGGTACGGCCATGTGCTGGACCCGCGCACGGGGCGACCGGTGGCCGACCGACCGTCCACCACCGTCGGGGCCCGCGACGCGATGACTGCCGACGCGATCGCCACCGTGGTGAACGTGCTGGGCTGGCCAGCCGCTGAACCGCTCCTCGCCGATGTCGTCGACGTGGCCGTGCTGACCGTCGACGCTGCTGGCACCCTGCTGCACGGAGGTCGCTGGAGCTGAGGCCGGTCCGGACGTCTCCACCCTGCTCGTCGAGCGCGAGATGATCAGATCCAGCTCCCTCGTCCCTGGTCAGCCGATGGGGGCGTTCCTGGACGGGGGATGGCCTCACCCGGACTCCGCAGGCTTTCTCCTGCCCCTGCAGATGGCGATCGCCGCAGGTCTCGTGGTGGCCCGGACCTCAGCGGCCACCGGGCGGGGCCGGGCCGGCACCGGGACCGCCGGTGCCGCCGCCGGTCAAGGCGCGGGTGCCCTGGCTGGCGCTGGTCGTGGGCAGGGCGGTGGTGGTGTCGGCGATGACCAGCACCTGGCCGGGGGCGAGGCCGTCGGTGACCTGGATCGTGCTGGTGCCGATCACGCCGAGGGTCACCTGCTTGCGCGTCACAGCCCCGTTGGCCAGGACCTGGGCGGTGCCGGTGCTGCCGCTCCGGGTGAGGGCGGAGACGGGGACGACGGTCGTGTCCTGCGCGCTGGCCACCGTCACGGTGAGGGACGCCAGCGCGCCGGTCGGCAGGGTGCGTGCGGCCTTGCCGGACGCGGTGACCGTGACGGGGTAGGTGGTCGTGGTCGAGGAGGCGTCGGGCAGGAGCCCGCGTTGGCTCACCTTCCCGGAGGCCGAGCCCCCGCCCGGGGTGGTGAGGGTGACGGCCTGGCCGACCTTCAGCAGCCGGAACGAGGCCTCCGGCACCGCCATCTGGACCGACACGGTCCCGGACCCGACCACGGTGACTGCGTCGGTGGTGCTGGCGGTGTCGCCCTTGGCGAACGGCACGGCGGCGACGGTGCCGGTGATGGGCGCGGTCATGGTCGCCGCGTCGAGCTGCGCCTGAGCGGTGTCGAGCGCGAGCTGGGCCTTGGTCACGGCCGCTTCCGCGGTCGCGACCGTGGTGGCCTGGCCGTTCCGGGCGGAGGT
>Ga0210040_10000633_pt1 | contig 57709 bp, 56 predicted proteins | sample CryGeyCG12114_NA_FD_185462 | JGI IMG/M metagenome (GOLD analysis project Ga0210040, IMG submission 185462) | Groundwater microbial communities from aquifer - Crystal Geyser CG19_WC_8/21/14_NA (SPAdes) (version 2) | ecosystem: Environmental > Aquatic > Deep subsurface > Groundwater | place: USA...
AAAATATTATAATCCGATGCGGTCGTTGAGCTTCACAATAACAAAATTCGTAAAAAAAAATTTAACATGGAGTTAAATGGGAGAAAAAAAGTAGTAAGGGGGGACCCTGTCTTCACTGAATTTTTATATGTTATTTTCCGTATGAAAAATCGAAAAATGAACTTCGATTTTGGGCCCAATTTTTCCGGATTCTTTGTTCGACTGTTACTGACAAACGAAAGAGCATCGGATTGGAATATTTCAGGTGCAAGTTCCTAGAGGGTCTAAGGAAGACTTAGAAAGTGTTTTTAAGAAAATTCCTTACGAACATACTTCGGACTTACATTGTCAGAAGAATACTACAGACAACTTTGTTAATTTGAACATCAAAGCACTCAAAAGACTCAAGTAATTTTAGTTGGTATGATTTCAATTTGACCAAAAAACGTGCAGAGGAATAAATTGGCCATGTTCTGTTGTTTCGTAGATTAGTTTTACTCACCAATCAGATAATGAATCCTGTTGAATTCCTTTCCAATTCCCAGTAATCCAATATTAGTCACACTGACACTCACTAAACTAACCTACTAACTAACTCACTAAAAGTAGCTAACAAACTATACAATGTTTTCTGGGTATGGAATACACGGTATTTATTTGCCTTTGAATCTCAGCTGAACCACACAGCTCTTCATCATACAGTGCTTTAACATACACAAACTAATCAGGAATTCAAACTTTGAACAAAAATAAACTTATTCACTTGTTCTGCGAACCTCCAAAAACAATGAGGGCAAATATCTTGCATGTTCTCTCCGTGGCACTGAAACGAGAAAAAGGCCACTACAATACGCCCGTGTTTCTTTCTCCACAGGGTTCAAAACCCAATAATACAATAAAAAATGAAGCCCTTCAAGTCCTACTGTTGTTGTCTGGACTGGCATTCACTACCTGAAGTCACACACTCGCTAACTAACTCCCTATATAGAACGAAACGCACACATACACACACACATGTATCCACTGACTTCACATAACATACGCATTCATATTCACCACAGTACTCCATACATGTTATGTATTGGGCTCAGAAGTTAGTTAGAAGCAAGTTAGTTGTTACCAAGCATTTTTATGATCATCACAAAGGAAAAAAGGAAGAGTAGTGCAATGCATGTTGCATATGATGGAAGTGAAAAAAACCCGTAGAAGAGAGACTCTGCACTATGCACTGGTGCTAACCAAAAGCAAGTGTTGTTCATATTATGATTGTGGCATGTGTAAGTACACTGCTCGTATGTAGCTAACTAACTACGCTTGGCTAAAACTCAACTGACAAGATAAAAAATCATCCAAAAAAGGACTTGCAGGGTTTCTTCCCATACATGATTTTAATGCAACAGCTTAACAACAGCAAGTACCCTTGGTTGCTGTTGGTTAGTTAGTTAACATTGGTTCATAACTCTGCCAACACAACACATATGCTGGTCTGTAAGTTTTAGTTTCCTTGCATTATGTTCGCTCCTCAGCCCTAAAATTATACTCACATATGACTTTTCCGCAAGTCACCACAATAAACTATAAAAAGTGGTTGGTGTTGGAAGGGGAAATTGTTGGAAAAGGTAAATAGTTGTCCGCTGCCAATGTAATGGTCCCAAGCAAAGCAATGTGAAATCGTGTTGGCCTGGTTAGTGAAGCTAATAAGCTGCTTGCCATAAGTTATGCATTATCATTTATAGAGAACCGTACGGAGTAATACCTTCCAGTGAGCATAAAATTTTTGGATTATAAACAAAACAAGAAGCAAATTAATGTATTCTCATCCCTCTTTTATAAAATAAATACAATAAAATTGGGCACTGTCTAACCCAAGAGAGGGGTTTAAAAAACGGTATGTTATAATGTCCTATAGTGAACGAGCCTTCCTGCTTCTCCGTGTTTTTGCATAAGTTATGTGCTTTTGAGTTCTTTTGGTGATTCCATGTTGGAGAAAAAGTTAATAAAGTGTAAGGGTACTACGTGTATACGTGCAAGCTGTGGAAAAAAGGCAGTTTGATTACAATCATGATTTAATGATGATGCAAGCAAGGGTTTCTTCTTGATTCAAGTATGCTGTTGTTATACGTAGTTTGGTAACTTTTTTGTGTAACCACTGCGTAGTATCAAGGTCCCTCTTATTCCTTGCGTTGCATGCATGAATGCATGCATGTCAGGAAGAAATCTGTAACCCTTCGTTTCGTACCCACCTTCCGAACAACCTTCCCTTATGCAAACTACTACTCCTACGTGGTGTAAGCATATTCCTAAGGAATTATTATTATCATCGTTTCATCGTATTCAATGAATGTAGGGGTGGAAATACGACGGAGAAAAAACTAGGGTTAGTTAGTGATTTGAATGCAGAGTGCATAAGATAGTTAGTTAGTTAGTTAGTTAGTAATGCAGCAGCTAGCTACAAAGTTGAAGTTATGGAGGAACGCAATTTATAGTTCCTTGGTTAGTTAGTACTCACAGTACCTACCTTGGCTAATAATAATATGAAAGTGCAGCAATAATTTACATTCGCTTCAAGATAGTACTACTCCCTGACACACAAACGTATTTGATCATATCCTTTATATGGACTAAAGTCAAAAGTTGCTTAGTAGACTGCTATATCGTTTAGTAGTGAGTAGCCCTTCTAGTTTTTACTGGCTATTATGCAATGGGGGAGTGCAGTCTCTGTTTTTTCATCCTTTAGCCAGTTGTTTGGTCTTGGTGGTGGTGCAATGAATTCCTCGTCCTCATACAATTTAAACATGCATCCAATCCACACTGCTGCACATGTAGTCCTCACATCCTCCCTCTAACGAGGAACCATTGCCTACCCTAATGTTGGATGTAGGTAAGTTGTAAAGCGTTCTTACTTGTTGCATGTATGTATGTTTTTGTAGGGGAGAGATGAAATTTGAAGAAAGGTTACATAACTAACATCTTCGAAAAAACCTGTAGTCAGTTCCTAAGGGCTCTTTTTAGAACACACAAACTAACCTTGAATGAACAGTGGTTGTACGTATACCAGTTGGTTAAAATCTGTACATTGCATGTATGACCCTATTACTGGTAGTTACGCAATCATGGAATAATGAAAAATGCAGTCTGCACCACCCTGTCTAACCAAGCGAAAATGCATTTCAGTTTTACCCTTTTACATCTCATACTCTGGACTTATAGTCATTTATCATTATTTACGTGCGCTAGGATTTACGAACTAACTAACTGACTGACTACAGGAAATGCAGGTGTGCTGTAGTTAATTGAATGAAGCCTGGGGGGAGATGTACGAAGATGCCTTGAAAAGTTGGTTTAAAAGATTGCTAATAATAATCCTTACCTTGTTAATAATGTCTTGAGAATGATGCTGCAGCCATTTCTGAACTTGACGTCGATGAATTCCAAACTTTCTGGCCGTCGCTCTTTGATTCCCTATGCAATCCATGTCAGTATTGAACGCTTCGAGCACTTTTAGTTTGAAATCGGTAGTAAAAATTCGCCGATTGGATTGTTGAGTGGATCCACTGGTCAATGGAGCACTGCTACAGTTGGAATTATTTTTTGTGGCAGTAGTTGTAGCGGCTGAATTGCTTCCACAACTATTTGATCCATTCATAGGAGACGCAGGGGACGAGGAAGAAAGTGCAAGTGATTCCGTAGATGGATAATTATTAGAAGCACTATAATTACCAGGAGGATTGCCCGTAGGTTTGGAACCGTAATCATCCACCTCTTGTTTAATCTCAATCTCGTTGTTCCAACATTTGTCTTGGTCAGGATTTTCCACACTATTCAGATTCATGGGTTCTTCCTCTTCTTCGGGAATGGATGGTATATTTTTTTCACAAACAATTTGTTGTTGATCACCGACACTACGTGAGTTTTGGTCACACACTGGATCGTTTGGTGAAGAAATTCCTTCACTTTCTGATTTGGCAATAATAGTTGCCGGGGCCCTTGATTTTGCAGGTTTCGCTTTTGTTCTTCTTCCCCGCCTTGTGGGTTTGCAATTTTTGGATTGCACCTTTTTTATGGCTCCCTCTGTTGCCAAAGGGGATTCTGCTGGCTTCGACGTCTTTCCCATTATGTGTGTGTTTTTTTAAATGTACTACGGTTGCAATCTACATAATGAATAGAACATTTAGATTGGATTCCCATCAGGTCCTATTTGCATAAAAGTTTGCCAATTTATGCATTTCTTGCTTACTTTTCTTTACCCATGGACTACATTTTTTAGGTCTCATTGCTGGAAATTCATTACTATGCCTTTTAGCCTTGTATTCTGTCAATTTGACAGCCTGTATCTATAAAGGTCAAGTTCATTGTGCGAATTCAATGCCATTTTAAATCAAAATTGTACAGTCGTTTGTCTTAACATGTGAATCAGTATTGCACTGATTTGTGTTGGTGCGTAATGGCACAAGTCGTTAAACTCATGCAAATCATTTTTAGATTATAGTCATGTTTAGACGCTGCACGTCATGCAAGTAAAGTAAGTTTGTGTCTCTAATTTGAAAACCAATTTGATAAGACTACTTTGCACACGTGCAAATGCACATTTTTCGTTAACTAGCATTCTTTGCTAATGACAGTCAGAAACTCTACATTATATTTATGTGTGTGACAATTGGTTATGTTATATTTTGTATCCTTCTTAGTTAGTTAGTTAATAAGAAAGAGACGCTTAAGTTATACAACCATGTTTTATGTTTTAGTGGGCTCTCCACCAACATGTTGAGTTTAGTTTAAGAGTGTATAAATTTGAAGCGCTTGATAGTTATTGCAAGCAATGTCTCATTTTATTATTGTTATTTCAAGAAAAAGGAATCTCACTTTTTATGTTGCCCTTTCCTGCTCTCATCTATTTTCTGAGCATGTAGTACGCAACTGGTTTTAGAGACTGATGGGAAAAACTTCATAAAAAACATGTAGGGGAAGGTTAAGATTTTATTACTATATGTGTAGCTAGCTAACTGACTCTACTCCTTCTCTTCCTATTCTTTTTTGTTACTCCTTTTAGACCGTATAGAACGCTCTCTCTACTTTCTTATTCTTATGTGTGAATTCCAACTGACTTTTCCATCTTGCTCACATTTGTAATACTTATTACATATATGTAACTAACTATCCTGTTCCTGTTCTCTACTATATATAGGAGCATTTGTCTCAAGGCTTTCGTTTTTTATGAATACCTGTTTTTTTCCTCTCATTCGCTCCAAGTCCGTACGCCTATCCACTCATAATTTAATCACTGGTTCAGGCCCATTCTACAAGTCACTGCATGTGGAATCCAATTAATCCTTGTATCACAGTAAATCAGACCACTTTCATTTATCACACTAACTCATACACTCGCAGCCTTCCGTATCATTCACTACACTTACTGTTTGACTGCACAGAACTAAAAACATGCGATAATCAATTTTATAGTTACAATGATTATACAGAATCTTATTATTCGTCCAAGCTGCGATAAATGTCTTTCCAAACTGTCTACTAGAACACACTGGCCGACACGAGTTGAAAACTTGTGAAGGTAAAAGTATGAATTTTCAACCGTCATCACATTATTATCATCCACCAATATGCACTATACTAAAACTGACTACGGTATGGTATACTCGTCCTTTTCCTAAAAGTACTATTAGATAGGTCACTTTTACAATTTATCCATAAGGTTGGGTTAGTTAGTTAGTTAGTTGTTCAGTTAATATACAAGGAGTGCACGTATAGTTAGTAAGCAAGTAAGTGAGTTTAACTAACCTATATATGATGATAGCTCTTCTTAATACAATTTCTCGCATATTTCCTTTCAACGTTTCGTTCGGTAGTTTTCTGACACTACTACGCACTTTATTATATGGTACGTTTCCCTATGTAGGGTTAGTTTGAGTTAGTTAGTTAGTTAGCAGCGTCCATTCTATGCACTTTTATTCAAGTACAACAAGTTGTCCCTTTTTCCCTATGGCCTGTGAGACTGACAAGCTGTTTTGTTGGGTTCCTTCCCTGCATATTTATTTATACGGGATGAAGGCTCCATTGTAAGTATGCACAAGGGTTTCTACCAAACGATAGATACTACACGCCACCTTATTATGCGATTCGAAATATAAAGTATATGGGTATGAGATTACAGTGAAACTCCAAGTCTGTGCGTACAGCAACAATACTATAATAAGTAGTGCAATAATGTATCTGTGTATGGTTATGTATGTATATGTAGGCTTTCGTGAATTTTGAAGGAAGAAGAAATTAAAATCATATTGTCGTTGGTTGGTATTTGATTTTAATGTACCCTCATCACATCTGCACTTTTTGTGCATTTTGTGTGGTTGGTTAGAGTTAGATAGAGCTCATTTGTATGGTTGCAGGAGTTGGTTACTAACTAAGAAAGAAGGGAGGACCATGAGTTTGCTGCATGTGCATGTGCAGTGCATAATATAGGGGATGAGCGAACAGAGATGTAAAAAAAGGGACCCCAGCGCCAGGCTCTTTCTTTCCCTTTGTGCAGTTTGCCCTTGAAACTTTATAATCTCTCTCAAGTACACAAGAAAGTTTTAGCTTGTTAGCTTGTGTTGTAAACGATAAATGCAGCAGTTGTATGGGAATGCATGATACAGGATTGCATCTTTGGAAAACTACCCTACCCTCAGGTCTGGAATGTTGCTCCGTGTATGCACTCCAAAAGTTGATTTGTTATATTAGAAAGCGCCAGGCGAAAAAAAAACCTTGAAATTTAGTTAGTGGCTTTAGTTGTGTACCTAGCAATATAGTAGTTAAGTTATTATTGATGTGGACTTTTATGCCTTCCTATGTGTATTTATGATCCTGTAGACTAACTAAATAGTTTCGTAGGGCTGAAATAATGTATAAGCAAATGTTTAAAGGATATAGAGATTTTATTTTTGACTTATTTTTGCTGTATGTCTCAAAATACAACGTAATTTTGTCGGAGACCTGAGAATGCATTGCATTGAAGTTTCATTGATTGCATTGTTACCAATTGCCGTTGCCTAGTAACATGGCAGGCACAAATGTAGCCCTATCTATCATATGATTTCTGTCTTCCATACATTATTGCAAGTTTAGTTTGATTTTTATTGTAGTGAGACTTTGAAATATAATTGTGCTACTAAAATGATTGATCGAGATGGTTATGGTGAAATTCTCATCATTGGCCTCATGTGGAACAGAAAGCCGATTCCTGAATCACAGTTCATATTTGAAAGATATAAAGACGCGTCCCAAATTATTTTTAAAGTACGTTAATTCAACATGGCTGGCATAATTATACCTTGTCCGCAAAAAGGAGGTAAATTTTATCCTATCCTACTACACAAATTTATCACACACAGGACAGGAAAAATTTACCTCCTTTTTCCGGATAGTCTATAGTTTCTGTTCGTTGTATAACATCTTGATATTTTGTAACTCATTTTCCAGAGACTTTTTGAAGAATTTGCCTCATTTGATTTAGCCGGCTCCAACCTTATTTCCAAAGGCTACCTTTTGCAAAAATCAGATGCAAATAGGAAACATTTTTTCCCTCCTAATGGAAATAAACCAGCGCTGATTAATTTGACTGACAAACCAGTAGTAGTAGCAGTAGATAATAGCGTTAGTAAGATATCTAGAGCAGTACGCGGAAGCAATAGAATAGATCCAATGCAGATCAAAAAGTCATCACTAAATAGTCTAAAAAAAGATCACCCAACTGATGATTCTGGATTGATAACCCAAAAAATTAAGATTAGGAAGAGCTGTTTGATGTGTTGAAAATGAAGCTTCCTCATTAGTTAGTTACCATAACTGGACTGGCATACTACCTTTTGATATCCTGGTTGCGTCCATAGCTCAATCAATGCGATATGTCCATCAAAGTGTGAGTTGTACATTTTAAATCAATCATTAATTTTCTTTTAGTTTCCACATTCTTTCTGTAGTTACTGCCCAGGAAAAATTGACTTTCACTTAATTATCAGTAATAAATTAAGTACTTACTCGATTTGGCCTTAAATCACTGCATATTACGATTATTGACCGTGGAAAATTACTGGGTCAGACGAATTTAGGAATAGACGAACGTCAGATTTTATACAAAATTTATGTTGCGTTTATTTTTGTATAGTTAGTATAAGCGTCAAGAATCTGTGACTCTTTATTTGTGCATTTGCTATCAGAATTTAGAATGAACTCTCAATTTTACACACTACAATCTCGTTCTCTGTACTTTGGTTGACCTGCCCTGTTTCTTAAATGTTTGCTCCAAATGTCGACACATGTAAAATTTAATAGACTCGTTCTCAATTTACTGAGCCTGACTCCAGACTACGCTATAGTCACCACATCAGGACTGGCATGTATTTGATTTGCTGTATTCGTAGTTGAATATCGGGTGATTTTTGTACTCATCATAATGTTTCCAAACTTGGTCATTAATTTTTATGTACTTCACATTATTATTTGCACTTGATGAGCTCTACAAACTGCCGTATGTACTTAAATGCAAGTTATAAATGGCAGCACAACTCATAGCAGTTTTCAACACTCACAGCTAGTCATCAAGTTTGCCTTCAGTTGATCTATGGCTAATAGTTTTTAATGATGCTTGCTATCTCTGAAAATGTTCACTAACCGTAAACTTTTTTGCTCGTAATGCCTTATCCATATAATTTGGACGCTCTTATTGTGTGCAAGCATTTTGCATGCTACAAACATACAAAGTTGTCAAGTGTTAATTTTTCTTATTTTCATCCCATGTGTATTCGCGATCTATGCATTCTGGCTGTGCTGGGAGTCATATGCAAAGAAGTTGATAGCTCTAAGTATACACAGTAACATACCGTATTCAATAATTTAAAGTTCTAATAACTGTAGAAACATTGAGGTTATTTTTTTTAACCTGCAATAAAATAAATCACCAAAAAACTACAGATGATGAATTTACATTTATGATGACCTCAACGATCCCCATTTACCCAAAAAGAAAAAAACTGATCAGGAAAGCGGAAAATCATAGTCACAAAATATATATCATTTTTAAGTAATATAGCTAACGAACTCAACTAACTATGAAACCAATAAAATGACTACCTAATCTTCTTATCTCTCATTTTATGCATTTTGGTCAAAGTTAATAAGATTATCTCTTAAGATACAACAATGGCTACATAATATGCGTGAAATCTTACATGCAAGTTTTGTCTTCCTATACTCACTCATGATATTCCAATTCCTGACTAACTAATAAACACTCAACAACTGGTCAATCTATCAGTTACATTATTTCATACATGACACTTACTTACTGTTTCCAGCTAAAATCGCATACAACGACTGGAAGACGCTAGCAAACCTCCCTACAAGTGAGTCCAAAGCCTTCATTTCGTGAACAAGATCAAGCCTTCATACTCCACAAGTCAAGTGCAGTGCAACCTTTCGTTTGACCACTATTACCAAGTTCCATCCATTGCTTCCCATATATAAGTTGTGTGGATTAGAACAGATCATGACTAGTGTCATTTGTGTGCGCTCTGTTGGCAATTACTCCTCCTGCCATCGTGCTTTCAGTCGCAGTGTTGTGCTAACAACTAAACTTGAAGCAGTGGTGACTTTGTCCGCAGTTAAGTACACTACTTCCACTACAAGTCAAAGCGGTGAAATTACCATCTTGTCCAAATTAGCAACCAACTCGGCTCGTTACAAGAGTATGCCCATAGTTACTTCGGTGGTCGCCCACCGACATTTCAACAACAGACACAAGGAAATTCGGGTTCAGACTTTTTCCACATCTGCTGTCGCCCTCAACTTGCAAGCACAGAAGACTCTGCAGGGGAAGCAGTCTAAAAAAGGAGGTTTGGTAGCTTTACCATTCCAAGCTATCAATATGCCCTCTTCCTATGGTTTCATAGATGCTCCGGCATTAGTGAGCACCAATTCCAACCGGCATTGTAGTATCAGCACCATCTTCTCCAAGACGAAACTTAGTCGGTGTGTGGACCCTTTGACCATGTCACCGGGACAGCAGAGACGGTTTTTCGCCAAGGGGAAAGATAAGCCCAAGACGAAAAAGTCTACGATTGTTATCAATCCTGAAGAGATTCGGGAGCTGATCAATTATGATGCGTTTCATGGGCAACTTGAGACGCTTATGGAGGAGATGAAGGAAGAATTTACAAAGCATTTAAATGTGCGGGGAGCTGCTGGTATGTATTTATGTATAAGTAACCTGCTGGTTTTTTCGTTTGATATGGACAGGAACCTGTATTAAATAGATTTTTCCATGCTTCATAGGAGCCCTGGAGTCAATTACTGTAGATTTCGAAGGAGAAAAATTTCCATTGCAAGAGTTGGCTCAAGTTGGCAGAAAAAATCCACAATTGGCAGTGCTTAATTTAGCTTCCTTACCTGATGCGTGTGTGCCTGTGGTGAAGGCTATTCAGGAATGCGGGATGAACCTGAATCCTCAGCAGGAGGGAACGACTATTTATGTTCCTTTGCCAAAGTAAGCTTTTGTGTTGATTCTGAGACTAGAATCGGATTGAGCTGCGGTATTATTGAAGATTTTGCTAAAGTGGGAACTGTACCTTATTATGTAGAGTCACCAGGGAGCACAGAGAACAGCTGTCTAAAAATGCTAAAACACTTTTTAACAAGTATAAAACGAATTTTCAGTCCATACAAAATCGTTATGTGAAGCAATGCAAGTCTAAAAAAGATACTTCTGAAGATCTTTGTTTTAGTGTTCAACAACAGGTAAATGAATGCATACATATGCTGTATCAGCATCTAAGGATCAATATTACGGATAGTTCAATGCGAAATTTGGTTCCCAAAATAAAATATTTCCTGATTTAATTTGTAGGTGATGAAAATCACGGAGAATTTCATTCTTGATGCCGAAAAGTTATTGAAATTGAAGCAAAAGGAATTACTGGATTCTTAGTAATAGCTGACAATAATATTAGCTAATACTAAGCTACTAAATCTATCATGTACAGAAACAGTTGGAATCGAAAATGAGACCGTCTGTCGCTCTCATTCATGTAGCCAAAGTCTGAATTAACAATTTTATAAAGTATTGTTTTCTTTTTCGATGTTTTCTTCAATAATAGTATTCGTCATGTATTTAAAAATTTAACACTATGTAATGAGTCAGCCTTGTATTTAGGGCCAAACAGAAAATTGCTGCAGAGTAAAGTTGATTTTCTAAAACTAAACAGAATCTAATTAAATACAACTTTTATTTATACGACAATTCATATACATAATAGTGAGACAATATCGATACAGAGTCGTCTATCACATTCTAGAAACATGCCGTTCGTAAGAAATTTTGTGGATGATGGAAAATTCCGCATGTTTTAAATTTTGCTCGTAAGAGTGAGTCTGGCTATAGGCCAGTGGGCCCGGCTAGTAATTTTTTAAACTGAGCAAATGAGCAATGAATAATTTGTTGCCACGGCATTTTACAGATTAAGTAGTTTACTTTGTATAAATCGACCATTGGTCGGGGATAGCCAAATGACGTAGGGCAATTTTTTTTTACTTTGAAATGAACTAAAACTACTATTGAAGCCATCATCTCATAACATAATCGACGCTATTCCGTGTGTGTGTGTGTGTGTGTGTGTCTGCACGGAATTTCATAATTAAAATACAACAATTTTATGTCAAAGTTATTTGGCAATGGTTAATTTCTGCTGGTTACTGGGATAACGAAATTTAAAAAATGACTAATTTTAATTTGAGACACGACAGATTTGTTGATTCCTAGGAAATGTAGGGTTTTGGTTGCTAGAGTTATTCTCTAAAAATTTACCATTTTGGCCTGATTTTTCAAGTTTAAATCGTAGATTTTAAATTTTCAAGGCATTTTTCAAATGTTATGGGCTTTAAGTTACTTGGATGACGCACCTGCTTGCAATTACTATTATTCACGTCCTCAAGGGGGATTTCTCTCTATGTTAAATTCCATAACGCTGAAAACGTATACTCTACTTTTAAAATGTGTAGATTAAATCGAGGCATTATGTATTTGAGGTACGAATATTTTCAAGGAATATTGCAGGGGCTTTTTAAATTATTTTAAGCAGAAATTATGGGAAATAGGGAAGTACTGTTTTTATTTTCATGCATTAAATTATTGCTAGGGCTTCTTTAATCATCATTTCTTTTTTCATAATAGCACCACTTCAGTAATAACTCATTGGTGCAATTAGTCATTTTCAGTGATGTTGGTCAAACTATCTTGACTAGCCGGGCCCACTGGCACTGGCCTATGGCCAGACTCACTCTTACGAGTACAAATTCTACCTTACCAAATTTTCAATGATCAAAATTTACTGACATATGGCAAGTTTCTAGGATGTGATAAAGCAACGTCTTAAATTTTTTTAAAATATTAGTTTTTTTGCTTTATCACATTCTAGAAACTTGCCATATGTCAGTAAATTTTTTGATCATTGACAATTTGGTAAGGTAGAATTTGTACTCGTAAAAGTGAGTCTGGCCATAGGCCAGTGGGCCCGGCTAGTCATTACATTATCCGTCTAAGCCCAAATTTTTCTGTCACTGACGGTCGCTATGGAAAAAAAATGAATAAAAAGTCAGTGGACTGGAAAATTTGTGGATCATTCAAAATTTTGCTCGTAAGATTGAGTCTGGCTAAAGGCCAGTGGGCCCGTCTATTTTGGTTAAAACCCTTACGCTACCATATACTTGATACAAAGTATTTTTTTTTCATTACTCTTGACTCCCAAGTCCCAAATACTTCATATTATCAAGTACAACATTTTTGTCCATTAGATCCCAAACACTTGATATGAAGGATTTTAATTTATTTCCCATGACTCCCGAATACTTCATATCAAGTAGTAAACAAATTATCCAATGAAGACCAAATATTTCTTATGAGGATTTTTAAAATTTGCAAATTTTTATTCACTTTTCCGTTTTGACTAATCCCGATTCGTTTGAGAGTACTCACGAAATTTTGAAAAAAAAATATTTGGGAGTCGCGGTTCATGAAAATGCACAACATAGTGGTGATAATGGGCTGATATTTTAAATCAGTATACAGTTCCGATGGGACTAAATTTTTTTAAGCTTTTGGTCTTTCATATGGTTTGGTTGGAGCTTCAAGGGCATCATTTTTTCAACGATAAAGGTAGCCTAAGGGTTTAAATTGTGATTTGTTGAATTTATGGGAGAAAAGTTGCCTCATTGTTACAGCAATAAGTTAACAGGAATTTCAAAGATAAAAATCAATTGCGTGATTTTAAATGCAGTTTACTGGAAAAAATAAACTTTGTTCATCACCAGCTTGTTTAAACGGAAACCAGGAGAAAACAACCAATGCCAAATAACTTCGGGGCAAAATTTTTCCATTGTTTTTGGAAACAGACATTAAAACTATTTTATATTAATTATGAGAATTTGTGCAGAAACACATGGAATTATGTTATGATGATGATGACTTTTGACGGGTGGCCGGTGAAAACATCGTAACCAATAACAACTTAGGTAAAAACAACTTATCAATAACAACTTATGCAGTAACAACTTGGTAGCCATAACACCTTTATGCAATAGTAACTTTATTCAAAAACACCGTATGTTATTAACAACGTTCTTGACACTATCACCTATTGAACATCATTCATGCGTTAGGTCGCTATTATTCTGCATTTAATAATAATAATAAAAGGGGAAAATAAAACCACAAGAAGGCGAACGTGCCGCGGTGGGCGCGTAGCGTCCACAATAGCGCGGCATGTGAGACCGGTGATTTTGTTCGAATTGAAAACTGCGACGCGACAAGGCTCCGCCCGATATGTAGGAGCTCCGCCAATATTGGAGGATTATTTCTAATCTGGCCGAGGGGGTGTGGGGGGAGTGGGGGAGGCTTTTCGAGCTCAGGCCCGAGTGCAGAAGGGAGCTGGGAAGGCCTTGGGTTCGGTAATCGCCGAAGGCGATTTCCGGCGGGTCTTTCCAGATTCCTTCAAATGAGGGTTTGTGCGAAGCAAAAGTCTCTTCAGCGTCCCCCCACGATCCGTTTTAGTGAATCTGTCTCTCAATCTCATTTCCCCAAATACCAAGGTTTTTTTTATACAAGTTTTTATTGACATAAGTTGTTTTTTACACAAGGTATTATTGACCCAAGTTGTTATTGACCAAGTTGTTATTGACAACGATGTTATTGATAAGTTGTTTTCACCTAGAAGCCTTTTGACGCAGCCCTTTAAACGACCACAAGCAGTTGCATTATGGCCTCCTCCATGTGCGATGAGACCATTTTCATTTTATCAGTTAAACTTACTTACCATTTATACTGCTCCTAAAATTAGCTCGGACGTTGAATACACACAAATGCATGTCCCATAGCATTGCATTCCATCCGAGCGAATTTTGAGAGTACAATAATCAAAATAGTAAACTCACTATTGGGTAGGTCCTATTGAAAAAGAAACAGACAGTAGTGATTGTACCGACTGTAGCTAATGCTACTTAGCAATAACAATAGAATGATTAAACTAAATTGTTTTGAGTTTCAATCAGTCCTAAAAAAATACCTTCCCTATTTGGGTTAGTTCATTTCTATATAGTTAGCGGTAACCATCTCGTAGGTAGTAAGTAGTTACCTACTTATATGGTTTCCACACGAAGAATTTGAGACGTACTAAAACTAAAAAGTAGGTTGGCGGACTGATGACATGTCAAATCTGCTATCGGCGATGTCACAATCCTTAATAGCTACATTAATAATTATATAATATTATCAAAAAATAAAACTACGTATAGTAAACAAACAGTAAAAAGAATTTTAAAAAGCCCAAACAAAATCACCCGGTGTACGTAAGTACGTGGAGCTCTTCTCCATTGATTTCCATGTTGAAGATCAGTCGAGTTCTTCGAAACCGTCGTTGTCCGAGTCAGAATCAGATTCAATGTTCCTGTCCTGATACTCGTCGAAATTCACCTGCTGTAAGTCTACAAACTTTGAATTCGAATCTTCCTCATCCGATCCTTCGTCGTCAACATGGTTCATATCCTTCTTTAGCCAAGGTAATTTCAATCCATCTTCAAACAGCACGCGAGGCCACCTCCTCTGAATTCTCTTAAGAAACTTTACACGGTAGTATTGGCCCGTGAGAAACTCTTCATAACTGTCGGCAATTCCGAATAAGCAAATTTCAAAGGAATATCCACACTGAGAATGGAATTTTACGTTCCTTTTCGAAAGTTCTATCGATGGGCCCTTTAAATCCGGCACAAGAACATTGAAGATAATTTCGATCTCTGATTGGTACCAAGTAACGCTTGGATGTTTTTCTTTTTTGGCCGGGAGCAAACTTAGTGATATAGAAGCAGATGATTCTGCAGAAGAAACTGCAGCGGAAAAATTTTCTTTTGCACCGTTGCGTACTTGGCCGTTCTCGACCGTATTTTTCCTACCATTTGTATTAGATTTTAAAAGTCTGTTGCAATCTTGAGGAGAAATTTTCGTCTTTGTAAGGGCCGAAGGTCTGTGTACGTTTGATGCAGAGAAATCTGATGCTCGGGGACCTAAGACGAACAAAATTCTGAATGAATACTATAAATATAAGTGCAGGGGCATTCTAACTAAAAAGTGAAAGTTAGAAAATATAAATAATGTGAACGTAAAGATTTTACTTTTATCTGAAGCAGATGCTTTTTTCATATCACTTAAAACACTGGGATTAAATCCAAAATGTTTTAAAGCTTCCATCATATCCGAATCATCGAAACCTACTACATCGAAACCATCAATGTCATCGTCGTCATCAGAAAAGCCAGCTGGAAGGCCAGTACCTCTAACGTCCTTATGAAGGAAATTTGAGTCACATTCGGATTTAAAATCTTCCGGCATATCTTCGTCTTCACTCAGATCAAGTTTGATATTAGCCTTATATCGATTACTTATTAGTTTTTTCATATGAAGCATTTTTTCTCCTTTTTCACGAACATATTGAGCAAGGCCTCTGTCCACAAGGACTTCGCCGATTTCTTTGGACCCGATAAATATATAGGCTTCATACGTCTTATATCCAAACACCGAGGCAGTTAGTTTTCTAAAAGCCTATTTTGTGAAAAAAAGGAAACCATATAAAAATCTTAGTTACTATGAAAATCCTGTATACCGGGTTCGATTCCTGGCTCCGAATAAAGAACTGTATCAGGTTAAAATTTTTAAAAAAGCTTCAAACTGAGACGGCCATTTTGTAGAACATATAAGGTTGTACAGGAATCTACTTCGAATTTTCAAAAAATCGGCACTACGGTGGGCTTAGCTGCTGGTGTTTGAAAAATAGCATACAGGGCATTTGGGCATTATGGGAGTCAACTTTTTTTAAGCCATTTTTTTGACATAATTGCGTACGAATTTGAACTTAGGAAGCCTAAAGACGGCATTAACAGGAAATGAAATGGAGATTCATGAAAAAAGCCAGAGATGTACAATGCTCTGGTTGTAGCAAATATTACTTTCTATAAACATGCCGTACGTCAAAAAATTTTTGGACCATTGATTTGGTAAGTTAGAATTGTACTCGTAAGAGTGAGTCTGGTCAAAGGTCAGTGGCTCCGGCTATTACTATTAACTTACCGCTACTTCAACTTGGTATTGAATGCTTTCTCCGTTTAACAAATCTTGAGTAACCTCCAGAGCCGCTTCATCCCAACCGTCTAAAGGACTGACATGTTTCAGTTTAAGCTCTATTACTTGAAATGGGAGTCTAGAAACTAGTTTCTTAGAGATTGGACTCAAATCCTCTTTGGTCACTATGTTCAAAATTCCGCTGTCAACATAAAGTACTTCAAACGAGATGACTTCGCTATTTATTATTTTCTCTGTAATAATTGCTCTAGCCCAATCCCCCTTAGAAGTTCTGGCTGCAACTGGAACTCCAAATTCGTAATATTCGTCAAACCTTGTCCGGTGTCTATTAGATAGATTTTTTAGATTCATTTCAGTTTCTTCATTTAAAGCCTTTGTAACATCCCTTAACTGGTCCGAAAATTTTGTCAAAACTCCAAAGTACGTGTCCGCATTTGTGACTTTCGTTATCTTTAGCGTTTCACACAGACCAGCTTTTTCATCAACTAGTGTGGCAAACGCCCAACGTATCTCATCTCTCTCATTTTGAAATGACAACAAAGTGGTTTCTGAAGACAAAAAAATATCTTGATGATTGGAATTGATGAAAAATACGACACTACTATTTTATTTTAAGTTAATCTTTACTCACCGAATGCGTCGTCATCTTCTTCGATAAATCTATCAAAGCCAATTTCTTTACAAGAAGATAGAAGATTACTCATGTGAGCATTGTTTTCTATGGCGAGTCTTTTTCGAATTATCTCTTTGCGTAAACTAGTGCCACGAGTAAATTCGCCAGTTTCTTTGTTTTCCAAACGTTCTATTAAGGGATTCATCCAAACCATGTTTCCAACGCATAGATTAACCTACATTATTAAGTTGTACGTTAGATTCATGGTTAAATGCATTTAAAAGTCTTTAAATTGGGTAGAAAGGTCGGAATTTTCTACCGTTCCGTATCGCGACGTCGTTCTCTTTAGGTCGTGGATAGTTCTATGACAAATGGCTCTTTTAAGAGCCACCAAACTTTCCAAGTGATTAGATTTGTGTGTATGATACTGTTGATGATTTTTTTCAAAGTTCTTAATTGTAATTAAAGCATAAATTTCATTCATTTATGATTATTTTTTAATTCGTTCGTTCAGTTTGTTCTGGCATCATCATTTCCTCCTCGGCACAGAAACGATCCGCACCGTAATAATTCCACGACCTTAAGAGTTGGCGACGTCACATACAGCGACCTAAAGAGAACAACAACAAGGTCACGATAGGCAGCAATTTTCTACAAACCTTTCCATAGTATGTTTTGGAAACTGCAATATCCCGAGCTTCAGAATTCTGCTCGGGTCTGAATACAGGTTCATTTTTTGTAGGTTTTAAGTCCGCCAAGTACACAGTAACTGCGAGGAGAGGCCAAGCTAAAGATTCTTCGGGAAGCTCATAAATATTTTCTAATTGACTTCCCGATCGATTTAGGTAATCTCCTTGATCAACACAAAAAATACGAATATCTTTTGGATCCCCCAAATAGTCCGTGGTTCGGATAGTTTCAATTCTGATCCTCGTAAAAATCCATTTTTCATTTTCGTCATCAAAATCTGATATCCTCACTCGGTGTCCATACATCTGTTTAGCAGCTAAATCAGGACGCTTCCTAAAACATATCATTACAGCAATAAAGAGTGGAGTTTAATTCCAACACCCCTATTCATCCGTATTCATTGTCATATTGACATCGCTAGCTGGTACTTGCTGTACCTGTTTGCTTCGTTTGAGTAGTATTTCTCAAGAACATCACTTCTTCTATTCAACTCCAGTTCGAAAGAAATGGATCCTTCTTGTGAGCCAGATGGAGTAAAACTCAAAAGATTTCCAGTGTACTGATTGAGGCTGGTGCAATTGGTGATTCTAAGTGTCACCTGAGTGAATATTAAAATTTAATCTTGCTAATCTATGTACGTTAATTCTTTTAAAAGCAATCAGTAATTTATTATTACAGTGCCAGGATTATTGATAATAGATGTTTCAATATCAGCAGCATTGAAATTATGTCTTGCAGGACAGTTTCGCAAATCGGTTTCACAAGATCCGAAGGCCAAAAATGCTGGACACATAGGTTTACTAAAATGGGAGGCTTTGGCAGCCTGGAAACAAAATAAACCATTATTACTGAATACTGACCAGCATAGTTATTAGAATGAATTTACAGACTCAGAATTTCGAATCGACGACTAATTCGAATTGTGATGTCTCTCTCAAGAATTTTTTCAAATGTTAACATATTTCTTTTTCTCTGTGTCTTGCTAGATATACGCCTCTTGAAATTCTAGCAACAGCAATGATAAGTAAGTATTGATATTTAAATATTTACCATGTCTGCAATTTCAATCAGCTTGTAGGGAACTTTTGCTCCCAATTTTTTGCAAAAATCGACAATTTTTTCTATACTGGTTTCTTGGCCATGCAGCAGGAAATGAGAGGTCAGTTCCTAAACAAATACAATGATAAATACTTAAAGTTTAAGGAAACAACTTGTTAGTTACTAAAATTGGCGTGTATCTAATCCAAAACATTGAAGTGTGCTGCCACTCACTGAGCCAAACTTCCATCTGGTATCTTCTGATAAATCTTCCTTAGCAATGTTCCGGAAGGTTTCCCACATAACAGCAAAACGAGAAGTGACGATAGGCAATTTTCTTTTGGTTGGTAACTCGATTGGAAAATCAAAATGTATCAAGGTGAAAGCATCATAAATTTTCACCGAGCTAAGCAAATTATCAGGAGCGACAATAATTTGTTTGGAATCAGGTCTAGCAGTATCCCAACTTTGTTTAATTTCTAAACCAAATTAATTTACTCATTACAAAAAAATATGATGAGTCATTGAGTACTCCACTTAAAAAGTTAAAAACAATATTATATGATTAGCCTAGTCTAGCTTACCACGAAGTCGAATAGCTTCTTTGTCCCCTTTATGACTTTCTATAAGGCTGCATTCTATGCCAGCACGATTGAATAGATCTGATTTGATCATTGATCCGACCTCCAATGTATGGCACACTATAAAAATTCGGTTACTGCATTCCATACTTTTGATAATTTCTAAAAACAAATTGTGAAGAATAAAAAGCATTAAAAATAAAAAATAATGACTCAATCATAAAAACAGAACAGAATAAAAAAATTCTATACATACCTATCAATTTTTTCATTTTGTCATCAAAATTATCAGGAACATGATATAAAATAGGTTTGACTTTGCCGTACTTTATTGCTTGAGGAGGGGACGCAATATGTAACACCGGGGGAATTTTGAACGTTTTATAAAATGATTCCACTAGAGGAGACCATTTGTTCCCACAGTAAACAATTTGGGGTTGCAAATGTTTCTTCACTCCAGCTTTTATTTCAGGCTCCGGAATTAAACTTTTAACAAAGTTTAGATCTTCCAAAGATTTTTGTTGTTCAAGGGGAATGCCATCGAAAATCAAGTAGCGAAGGCTGAAGAAGTCAAATGAATGTTACTAATAGGTAAGAAGATTGAGCACCAACTTTTACTTTTTTCTGAACATCTTAAGAATTACAGAACTCTTATTACATACCTGTTCAAAGAGAATGCACTGTGGCGTTTTTTCAGTTTCTCTACAGCAAATGGCAGAGTGGAAACAATGACATCCATATTTTGCTTCATTAGTTCTTTCGTTCTGCATTCATCATCGCAAACAAGCGCAGCCTGAATAATGTTTTCTTTATGTTGTAGAAATATGGGCTTAAGCAGTTGATCTTCAACTCTACTTGCACTCCTATAATCAGGGCACAAAATGAGAGCAACAGGACCTCTCCCTCGACCAGCCTATAAAATTAAACTTTTAGTGGAAAGTCCATTCCTCTATTCAATCATATTTTTTTAAGCAGAATTAAGATGATTGTAAAACAGTGGGGAAGCAATTACTTTTTTGATTCCCTTCCATGATCTCATTAGCTCTTCTGCCAAAGGCAAGATATAAGAGACGGACTTTCCATTTTTAGCACCCGATATGATAAAACAGTCGTTTCCTGCCTCAAAATTAGGTATTACAGCCTTTTGAAGTGAGTTAAATTGTGTTATCCCTTGGATTTCCAGAATCTAGATATTTTAAAATAAAATGTCGAACATAAAATTTATTTTAAGGACTGTAAATAGTAAATACAGAAGCTAACAGACGGAGACGGAAGATGATCTAATTGATCTAGAAAAAATGTGAAAATGGCATGCCTCTGCAACTTCTGAACGATGAGGCCACATTAATATAGTAGAGAGCGGGCTTCTTACTGCAACCCCTCGCACCAAGACTTTTCCAGGGTTATTACCGGTAGAAACATCCGCATACTTCTTTGCCGCATGCCTTCGAAATACTGTGTTCCCAGTCGATGGGTCAACATAGGATGAAGAAGCCTCCGATTCAGAGGTAGATGCTAAAAATATTAAATCCTCGCTGTCCTGCTCAGATGAGTTTCCAGACAGCAAATTAGTGCTGCCTACTTCATCTATCTTCGACATGATCAAGCGAAACTAAAAAGCTCCTCTTGTTGTATAACACTGGATCTCCGATCTCCAATTCAATGATAACGGGCCACGGGCGAATGGATTTAGCTTGGTTACATGAAATCTCAGATAATCTCAGATGAGCTGTGGGCTAGTGTAATACCTAGAGTCCCTTCTCTAGAGCCACTACTGGACCAGTGGAAGAACAAATCTTTTAGATGTGAACTCGGACACTCGGAGTGAATATACTATAATACATTCAATAAACATTGAAGCCATAATTACACCATCATAAGTATGAAGTAACATTCACACACAAATAGTGGTTCAGTTTTAGTGCATTGTTGTTTTTTATCTTACCATAAGGTGAAGGTGATGATACGCCACGGGTTTCCCCTGATTTCTGTTCTGGGGTTGGAGCTCACAGTCAGAGCTCTATGTGCTTGTTTTGTTCAAACTTCTATCATCAACATTTTTAGCTAACCTAAGAGCCAGACGATGACACACTACCTTATGAACACATTTTTTTATTGCATTCGAAAATATTTTTCGAAAAACCACTTGTTGAGACAAGAGAATCTCTGAGTCCGTCTCGGTCTTTCTTCTTTCATGATTTATATTTATATAATGGTAAAGGAGAGAAAAGCAAAGCACAATAAAGGCACAACACAACTAATAAGTTCGCGCGCGTCTTTGTGAGATGTGATTAGAATAACCAATCAAGAAAGATCACCAACTTCTTTGTTTGGCTTGCTTTACATGTATAAGGATAGACATAGAGTAGTGATGATTTGCTTTTGTGTTAAATTCAAATCCCATGTGTTCAATGTTGAATGTCGGAAAGGTGGCAGCGGGTGACGAAGGAATAAGAATTTTTCGAAGTGATTTTTTAACATTTTGCTCTCTCAAATCACGCACGGGGCTCCGATTCTGACCCCAACTAATAATCGTGATCTATATCCTCTGATCCAGCAAGATCATGCCTAAATACAGAAAGGTAAGACTCGGTCGTGTTGTGATTGATTTATTGATTTGTTGGTATTTCATTGTAATACGAATACCATTTGATATATTTTTATTCTTTCATGTTTTGTAGTCGAAAGCCAAAAAGAGAGTAGCCGCGTTGAAAAAGAATGATCCAAGTCACATTGCTGCAGCAGGTGGAGATGAATGGGCCCAGTATGAGCCCGAGGAATACAAAAATGCTCCCCATTCATTCATGATCTATCGAGGAAAGGTCGGTCGATACATTAAGGAGCTTTTAAGGGATCTTCGGCTAGTTATGGAACCTTATACCGCTTCTAAATTGAAGGTAGGCTAGTAAGAAAACCTGCAGATTTTTATTTGCCGATGTTGTAATGTAATTTTAAAAACATTGTATTATATTTTCAGATGAGGAAAGGTAATGTATTAAAAGATTACGTTTCTATTGCAAGCTATTTTCATGTCAGCCATCTCTGCATTTTGAGCCGGACGAGACTCAGCCCATATTTTAAAGTCTGTAAGTTCCCACGCGGTCCTACCCTTACTTTTCGAATTCTGAACTACACATTATCAAGGGATATACTTTCTTCATTAAAGAAACAGGTATTATTATTTTGTAATTTGTAGTAGTAGTGTTCCATGTTTGAATAAATCCTAGAGATTATACTTTAAGTTTTGTACTGACTATCTCAGGGTAAATCCTCAAAAACGTTGTTATTTATTTTTTCAGGTCACTTACGACGCCCAATTCCAGCATCATCCATTATTAATCATGAACAACTTTTCTAGTGACGAAAATCACATTAAATTAGTATCAACTACGTTCCAAAATATGTTTCCCACCATCAATTTAAACAATGTGAAACTGGCATCAATCCGACGGGTGTTGCTGCTAAATTACAATGATGAAGATGACACGATTGAATTGAGACATTATACTATCAGTGTACGCTGTAATTTTGCTCACAGCATACTTCATTAAATTGATTATTGATTATTCATTTTTTTCTTAGTCTAAACTATTGGATATTTTTCTTTTAGTATAAAGCCACGGGTTTGCCTAAAGGAGTTAAAAAAATTCTTAACAAACATGGAAAGCTGCCAAATCTTGGAAACCTTCAGGATATTTCAGAATTCTTATCCAAGTACAATACCTTTACATAGCGCTTTGTTGCTTTTTAATTTTAATGCATTTGTTTTATTCTGTGTATTCATATTTCTCTGTATTTCTGGCAGAGATTGTGGTGGAACGGATGTTTCGGAGAGCGAAGCCGAAGAAGATCCCGAAACTGTTACTGTTACCCCTAAAATGGGAGGTAAAATTTCTAGGGGTATCGAAGAAGTTGGCATTAAATTGGTTGAGCTAGGACCAAGAATAACGATGCAGGTATATTTTTTACCAATTTTTTTATATCAGATGATATCCATGGTGTTACTTTTCTTATGTATTTTTCACCCAGCTATTAAAAATTGAAGACGGATTAGCTGAAGGCGATGTTTTATATCACAAACTAGTGGAGAAAACTGCAGAAGAAAAACTCCATATTCGAAAAGAACGGAACCTAAAAAAGTTAGGAAAATATAAGTTTCTTATAATTTTTACTTTTCAAAGCAGTAACTGCATTTAATTGTTTTTTAGTATCAAGTCTTATATTTATCTAAATATTCTGTTTTTAATTTCATAGACAACAAAAAGCTATGCGTAGGAAGGAACAAGACGCAAATATTCAGCGTAAAATGGAACAAAAAGAGGCACATAAAAAGCGCTGTCTAAAAGGAATGGATAAGAAGTCCAACCCTAATCTTGAACCTGTTGCAATGGAAGAAGATGATGATGCAGAGTGGTATCGCAAAGAAGTTGGAGAAGATGCAGACGAGGGGACATTTCAGTAGCATATTATTGTCATATGAAGCCAATTTGTTATTTTATTTTCTAACACCATAGTAAACAAAGCGATTCTTTTATGACATGCATTTCGGTTTTTACTTTAAGTCATATTCAATTTGCTGTAATTCTCTTCTAGTCATTCTCAAAGATTCTTTTTCTTTCTGTTTGTAAATCAGTCAAACTCCTCTTTAATAGTAATGGCTTGATTGCGTTTCTGCTGCTGCCATTATTTTCTTTATCCAGTCAGAATAATTTGAAACTTTCGTATAAATTCCAAACTTATTTGCTTTCCCACAACCTTCACCGAAACTCGTCAATCCGTAAGCGATCCATCTGTGGAACCCATGCAATACAATGCATTGCTTGCTACCACCTATTGACCCTTTCGATTTAAACACGGATTTATGTTACCTATTATTTTGAGAGCAAAGCAAAGGTCCACCCGAATCTCCTTTACATGAATCGACCTAGAGCATCAATTTTAATAGTTAAAATTTAATCATTTAAGAAATTCAAAAACTCAATTAGATAAAACACCATACCAAACCGTCTCTTCGCCTGAAAAATGGATCAACAGAATCATTGCATTTAGTTGAAAAAAAGTATGGTCAAATAAAGAAAAAAATTTGCAAATCTACCCTGCACAGAACATGTTACTAGTAATCGTCCCGTCATATCCATATGTATTTTTGCAGTCTTGTTCAGTCACAACTGGAACCTATATTGTACGAAGAAATCAGTTTACAAAAGTGTCCCATCAGTAGAAATATAAGCTAAGTCAGCTTTTCGCCATATACTTTTGCCTCATGAAGCTCTGTCGTCCCAAAAATCTCTTGTGGGTGACGTTTCCCCCATCCTAATATGGTACACAACGTACCAGGGGTTGGCAATTCCTCATTCTGATCTGGGAAACATGCTATGCCAGCATCAATTGGAACTGACTCCGGAAGGTGCAGTAGGGCAATATCATTGTTTACTGTTTCAGGATCATATTCTGGGTGAATGTATGCAGTTTTAATCTAGAATTAAACAATTTTTTATGCTATCATACTGCTTATATAGTAAGGTTTTTTATCATATATGGCGTTTACTCTATAGTGTCGCTCCGTTCCTTCTCGAACATTAATGTGATGTTCTCCTATCGTCACTTCAAGGTAACTACGAACACTATATTAGTAGCAAAAAGTTTCCATTGGAATATAAAGCAAATATATTCGTATATAGCTCCAAAAATTCCAATAATTACCAGTGTGCAGCAGTCAAAACCCATTGAGGTGCAATCAAAGTACCACCACAAAAAACTTCCTACGTTGTTGATTAAAGCATAAAGCATGCAATCTCAAATTATCTTGTATTTATATTGCCTACTGAATCAGCTACATTTAGTAGTGATATCAAATACCTGCATGCTATTGAGTACTGCTACTTGCCATGGCCAGCGTCCTTTTTTAGACTCCCGACCACCCAAAATCCTGAGTGCAAAGCCTTGAGAATTTTCCCTCCAGTTAGGAATTCTGGCCACTCCACACGTTTTGAAGTCCTTATTTACCTGAATTTGTTCATTCCTGAATGCATTTTTTTTCTCATATTGATGGCTAATGGGAATAGTATCCGATAATCCTCTACTACTTCTTTCAATTTGCCTTCTCCCCGTGTGCCGTTGTCGATCGTATGAGTTAGCTGGTTGAGTCGGCTTTTGCTCATCGTATCGATCTGCACAACATGATATGCAATCAATTTCGATAAATTCAGACTACAAGCTTGAATGCAATTGCGGAATTACTAATATTATTGCTTTGTGGAGTCTTTGGATTTTCTGAGCGTTTGCTATTTTCATAGACTTGCTCGCACCAGGATCCACGATGGAAACAGAAAGCATCCTCATGTATCACTGTGTTACCACAGACTAATGGAAGACTGCAGTGTCTATGCAGAAAAATCATGGTCATTGTCATACTAAATATAATATTTGTGTACCCACATGAAACTATTTTGAAAACAATAAGTCTAGTGTTACCTATTTCGACTTGTTGAACAGTAATTATCATTGCACGTGGACCACCGACTCCATTCCCCAAATAAAACGCTATCCACGTCTATGAGAATATTCGCAGGAGAACTTATGGACTTACAATGATCTCCATGGCACAGCTATTTCGCAAAATCCGGGAATGCAGGTTAAAATTGAATATTATCCACAAGTTAAATTGCAATTTTAAAGAAAAAGTACCTTAATTCTTCTATTATTACTATTTGCTCTGGAGTTGCAGAATGTGAATGGCAGTGAGACGAATATGGTTATTAATATCTGAGAAAGTTTCATGGTCTAAAATATTATGCTACAGCTTCGAACAAACAAAAAAATATCAAAAAGTCGATTATTATTGGCAGTTAGGTTATATTTCTCTCGCTCTGGTACACCCGTCGTACAAACTAATACTGAACCGAAGAAAATCATGTGGATGAAAGAAGAAACTCATTTTAAAATAGACATCATGGGGAGTTTGTATTCATATGATGTTAGAACTTTTGCTTTAAATGAATGGGATTCTCAAAAAGTCAGAGCTCCATGTGGGTTAGATGCTACCGTTAAACGCGTACGTAACACATACATAAACATAACACCGAAAGTTCATTTACAGGGTTCATCTTCGTGTGTAGTTATGTAGTACACACACGCCGACACGCCGAATTATGCACTTACTTTACTCATGTCCACATGTGCCAATGCTCTCTCGGTGTGGTGCATTTTTCGTAGGTGCATCACAGATGAGGCAAGATGAAAGGTTTTCGGGGTAAATACTATGGTTAGTTATAGTAGCCAACAACTAACTCTACTATACAGCTCAGATTTTTCTAGTCTAGTACTCGTCTGCATTTTTAGTTCATTATAATGCTACATGGTACACACACATCAGCCAAACAATAAATTGTTTATATTTTTGGAGCTCAGTGATCTAGTTTGCACTCCCAGTGTATGTGTCGCATATTCAATATGAAAACGAGAGCTTGAATAAGGTACATCAGTTTCTGAGCTAGCTGGTTAGATTAGTTTATTTGATGATTTCGAATCTTTATTTTTGTCTTTAATTGGAATCATTAATGCATGTCGATGAACTGCCATAAATAAATGCATATTACTGTCCGTTTCAATGAAATACGGAGTTCCTAATGTTAAATTGGCTATCTAGGCTTGTTGGATGATCGCCGTGAAAAAGGCAAATTTCGTAAAAATTCCTGGGCAACCAAAATATGTTCTAGATTTTAAGTCCCCATGATGAGATTAAGACGAATTTATTATTATTATTTATTATTTATTTTTTGCTCAATGATAAACAAACTCTGCCAGGTAACCATTGAAAAAAGTTACTCCGTATTTCATTGAAACGGACAGTAGTTTGTGAGTATTTTTTTTATTTTCACTCCGGAATCTTTAGGCTCAATCAGAAATAAGAGGAAATCATGCTTTAAAAAATCTTAAATCGCTGACTTCCTATTTATTTTATTCCATGGTAACTGTCCAGTGACACGAAAATTTTGGCTTAGACGGATAATGTAATGATGATAACTTTATGTTACCTAAATGATGCTTTCTAATGTGGATTTTCTGATGTGTCCCTTAGCGTACCGTGTGATTGGAAAATTTATTATTATTATTTATTATTTATTTTTTGCTCAATGATAAACAAACTCTGCCAGGTAACCATTGAAAAAAGTTACTCCGTATTTCATTGAAACGGACAGTAATCGTTCATTGACTGAAGAAAAGTGACAGTCTACATGGATGTGAGCAACTTTGCCAAAAAAGAGTTCAATCTGTCTGGCGAAGATGAACTCGAACTTTAATAGAGAGTATTGGTCTAATATTTACGTTAGAAGAGATTCACCCTTGGCTGTAGGAATCCTAGTTTTTCTGCTTTCATACTTTCTGCTTAATTAACTAGCTTTAAAAGACATATAAATTTGTTAAGACGGGCATTATGGTAATTTGTCAGGCTGACTGACTAGAGTGTAGGTAGAGTCGAAGTCAACTTCATGTGTGTGCGATCATTCCCATTTCCTCTTCATATCCTTTTGTTCTTTACTGTTCAAATGGGGCACGGTGAGAAATGAGGATGACTGTCAGTTAGTTTAATTATCTGACGTATGTCAAGGCAAAAGATGGAGCCACCGGGAGATTTCGGTGTTTGGTTGGTGACACATATCTTCCCAAATATTTGTTCCACGTGTTACAGTTTCTCGGGATGCATTTGAGTACAATATTGGACCAATACAGGTTTTACCTAAAACTATTTTTGAACCTGAAACAAAAAATAGATAGTAATCTTTTCATAAATAGCTACATTTCTAAACTGATGGGGAAGGAAAATTTACCTAAGCGCCCCCTCGCAACAATGGTCAATGCAAATGATATTTGGCTGAGCAAATTTTCGGGAATTGTCACTACAAAGACGTCGTCGAAGATTGGTACGGAGCCCCATCGTATGAGTCGTGTTTTTCGGCATTTTATATTCCTCCCTTGTTCTTGTAATACCACTTTGACGTAAGTGGAGGCTAATGAAAAAAATTTAAATTTTGTTAATACTAATTTAAAGAGAAACGCCACTGACGATTGAAAACTCACTGTAATCATTTTCACTATTCTCATGAAGCCCCGTGGCCTCGAAAATTTTCAAAGTTAAAAGTCCTGGCTCAGGATTTTCACTCCATTTTAAAGAGACATGTAATTTCACACCTTCACTTAAATCTGAAGGTTGGTCTAGTTTTTTCCATATTTGACTGGTTTTCAAATCCTCGGTGATTTCAAATTGCGGAGAAGAAACACTAAAACCCGGAATATCCTTCAAAGCTAAATTAATACAGCCTAAAACACTCTTAGGATTGGTCAATAGAACAACTTTCAACTTCAGTATTTTCGTGTGCAAAACAGTCTTGCGAACATGGAAACTAAACTCTTGATTATACACGGGGAAATTGTCTTTGTAATTTTCACTTCTTTGCTTGGAAGCTCGCCCGGGGTAAATTTTGACAACTACATTATGAAACACGTCATGGGAAATATTATGACCGCCTAAGAGTCGCACATACAATGTCTCATTCAAAACTTCATACAACAATCCGAATCCTAGTTTTGGATTTCGATCTTCCGGCTGTGCTAACTGCGGATAGTATTGCTCTGCTGTGATTTTGGATGTATTATTCATTCTTGAGCGAGTTGGGGATTGGGAGCTGCAACTGAATGTTTCGTCGCCATTTTTTCTTATTGTTTCTGATTGAGCTTGTACATTTAATGGAATCTATAATTTGAAATGTAAATATATAAAAATAGGTTGTATGTCATGCGGCTAAAAAATATTATTGCATATTGGCATTTTGTTGGTATTCGTAGCCTTTTCCTGCAATTTAACGTACCGTAGGGACGACAAAAGCAATATTTTTGTCGGGCGTGATAATATTTTTATGAGGCTGTAACTTAGGACTGCGAGTAGATTTGTTGTATCCTTTCTCCCCGGTATTGCTGTCCAGAGATGACATTTTCCCTTTTCTTTTAAAAAAATGTTCGAAAATCCCACTTTTGAAAGAATCATCAGAGCAGCTGCTCACACTGCTAACTGGTGCAAGAATTATTTTTGATCCACCACTAGTCCCAGGAATGGCTTCGGTTTGTATTGGCTGCTGCTTATTAGTATCCAAGAATAATGAGCACAATTTAGCTTTTATTTTGTTTTTCACAATATTTCGCCTCACCATACATGCCACACATAACACAACCAAGAGAAGTATGAACACACAGACAGTACTTGCCACAATTGTAATCTCCCTATTATTATTGTTGTTCTCTGTATTGCTGGTTTCATAGTGACTCATTTTGGCTGTCATCATAGACAATAGAGTATCGAGGAAGAAATTTTCACTGTTGCTGCTATCATCATTTAAATGATGGATTGCCGAGATAGTAGTAGTAGCACTCATTTCGCTTGTTTATTCTTCTAAAATGCTGAAACAATACACGATACGCACAACAGTTAACACGAATATTATATTTCGATTGACGACTACATTGCTGGTGTACGCATTTTCGAACGCGTATGTAGTGAATCTTTGGTAAACTTAAAGTTCGCCGAATGGTTTGGTTTTGCTTGTGACACGTTGAAAGAATTATTAGTCTGAATTACATCACAAGTAGAGGATATTATGATGGTGACGGCAATCATGCAAATATAATAATAAACGTTAACTTATGGAGAAGATTATTGGTAGCTGTTTAATATCAATCGGGATCTGGAAAACACAAGATGACATTACGAAACAATTTGTGAGTGGATAATGAAACGGATTACGTTTTGCCTCATCTCATCATCTCATATTATAGGATGGTAGGATGGATTCGATGGATAATGTTCGCATCATTTTCCCATTTACACATCTGGTTGCATTTAGGTTCAAGGGTATTTCAAGTATTTCTTGCACAGTCTAATCTTATTGGCAAAGCAAACTTCCTCACTTGATTTTTAAAAGTACTGGTACCTCTAATTACTTCTCTAAATTTTATTAAAAGGTATAGGTCAAAATAATATAGTCTAGCTATAAAAAATCGTTTTTCGCATATTGTTTAAGGAAGCATTTTCCAGTTCAGGTGCTGTGCAATATGCTAGGTACGATTTTCATAAATAGTACATATTTCAAGGCTATTATATAGTATTTGTATTTGTTTGGATTCAAAGCAAAATATTCAATTGTCGAATTCGTAAAATATGAAGCTACTACAACTCTTTACTATAACTAAATGGTTTAGTTAGTTGTCCTTTCAATTTGTTCCGTGAATAAATAGTTTGTTTCCCGATACATGCATAGATTATGACAAGACAGAAGACAGCTCTTTCATCAATTTCACGTCTGGTTCTATTGATCAAAAATACAGGACACACATGTGTCACAGGTGCAATTTACAGAATAGGCATAGAGAGACTATGATAAAAAATTAGACACAAATAAAAAAACCCAATGTAATCCCTTTCACATGAAGTGCTGCAGGATTAATATCATTGCGTTTGAGCAGCACATAGCATTCCAGTAGAGAAAACGGCCTGTACATTTAAAGCAAAAAGGAAAACCTGTTGTCAATGATTCCATTGGATTTATTGTTCAAATAATTGCACAGATTTTTCCTGTAGCACAATCCAAGGACCACATTATTTTGATTTCTAAAAATTGTAAGTATGTCAAGCAGTGTAGCACCAAATGTGATGAAAGTTATGTCTTTTGAAGGCTATAAGCGGCGGATGAATTTAATAGGCTTCTTCTTCATCATCTAATATTCCTAGAGTTATAGCCACTTTTTTAACCGCAGTAATTACTTGTTCCTGGACTAGGTTAAAACTCATAGCAAGTAAGGCTATTCCAATGAGCAAATATAAAGAGCAAAGTGCAATCCCAGTCTGTAAAACAGTAATAACAAACAGAATGTAGGCTTTTTTCATATAAAAATACTAATGAATTCAAAGTCGTAATGTAACCTCTGATTCTTGTGTGGGAACAAAATCTCCGAAACCAATTGTGCTCAACGTGATGAAACAAAAGTAAGCGGAATCCAAAAATTTCCACTGTTCCCAACTAGAAAATAAAAAGGCTCCTCCAACTATGTAGGCAATGACGATACCAGAGCATAACCAGATGGGAACTGGGCGTCTTCCTGGAACCTCCTCCTCGTAATCGCTGTCAAATTCTTCCTCCTCGTCATACCAATAGTCCATATCTTGCCGTGAAAGCTATGCATTTAAACCATGCAGGTCACGATTTCAATTTAAATGAAACAACAGTGATATGTTAATCTCTCAAGCAATGTACTAACTGAGTTGTAAGTCTAAGTACTGTATACATGAATTTAGTTTACACAGCTTTTAACCGCACATACCTCTCTATTGCTAACATATCGTTCAGCTTCAGGAGGAACAGACCGATTTCTGTTTCTGGAAATAGGAGCTGGCTTAGCTTTGGGCTCTTCTTCAATTTCCCCCATGTTGATCATTTCATCAGCATACTTGTTGTAAAGGACTGGAAGATTAGGTCGTAAATCTGGCTCTGCTGATTTTGTGGATCGCTGATCAAAGCAATGATATTGAAAACCAGACTAAGATAATTTATTTAAAAAATCGAGTTCGAATTAATATGCGATATACCTGGGAATGTTTTTGCGGATGTTGTGGACGCCCACGTGGTGTCATTGCAATATTTTCATGTTCTTGCCGCCTTTCCTGCATCTTTCCTTCCATAATGGCACCCGTTCTATAAAAAATGTGCAAAATTACGAGATTAATAATAAAAAGAAATATTTGGCCAGAAAATAAATTGTTTTACTAACATTGGGTCAGAGTTTGTCGAAATGGCAGAATCAGAAATGGCAGAGTCAGCTGAGCGCTGTGAGATTCTTGCTGATCTTCGAATGGATTTTCTTACTCTCACACTTCTGTAAATGTTTAAAATAAAGACTAAGAAAAGATATTTTTGTAGCTGTAATAGCTAAAAGTTCAAATTTTAAATACCCAGGGCCTCTGGATGGTGGACCACGCATGCTACGACCACGTCTCATAGGTCCCCTTCTTCGTTTTGGCTTTCGAGTGCATAAATAGCAGCACACCTGAGCAGCCCAGAAAATATATTAGTACGCTTAGTTACTTTATCCAATTCTAAACGGCGACTTAATATTTGAAAATTGCATACCCTCCAGTACATAAACCGGAATGAATTAGCCATAAAATCACCTGATTAAAAATAACTAATTTATTATTGACTCGTACTGAGAATATGGGACTATAGTTTCAAAGTTTTTTTCTCACCTAAATGAGACCAGCAAAGCACCATCAATGGAATTCCAATGATAGCATAAAATATTGTTACAATTTTCCCCCATACTGTTTTTGGCGCAATATGTCCATAACTGTTTATCAATATACACATTACAATTTTATGATACAAGTTTCACACTACCAAAATTTTTTATTTTATGCTTACCCTATGGTAGTAATTGTTATAATTGAATAGAATAAAGATCCTGTAAAAGTCCATTGTAGTTGTTCTTGGTTCTCACTTCCATCCCAACCTTTCTTTTTTATTGCTTTTAGTAGCTCTGTCTCAAACTCCTGCAAACGCAATTTAATATACATATTATCACACGTGATCATGTATAGCAAAATGAAAATGTTGCATAGTGAAGCGATCAATAATAAGCACCGTTAAATAGAAAATATGACTGAATCATGATTTTAAAGTAGTTAGAATTAGAAGCGTTACAAATGTGAATTTCAAACTGCAATTTATAATTGAACAGATTCAACAGATGCTAGAAACAGACGCCATCTCCTGCGCATGCGTATCAGCGCCTGCAAACTATCTTTGCATAGAAATAGATATACTGTATGCAATGCATTCAAGTCTCGCAATCAAATCAGTAAACAGTAGCTATATAGAATGTATTCTGCATCATTTTAAGCATTCAAAATCCGAATTCTATTAAATATAGGCAAAATTTGTGGCTATCAAACTAAATCGAATTATATCTGTTTTGTTTACCAATTATGAATTCATTATTTATACGATGCCAATTAATTTCATTTGAATGAAATATTCATTCGAGAAGTTAGTCAATTCATCGTCATTGTATTGAGAGGGGCCTTGAAGCTACACATTATACAAAACGAAAAAATTAACCTGTAATCTTTTAGATGCATTTTCCGCCCATCTATCAGGTCGAATAATTTCTGTCTCTTTAGTCATGGTCCAAAGATCTTGGCTGACCAATTCCCTCACCTTCACCATATTAGCTTTCACCTAAGGTAAAATTTGGATTATTTTAAAGCAATTGAGGCTGCGAACTTCTCTCAATAAATAGTTGATCCAAAAAAATGTGCACCTGTCTTTCATGTTCTGACTCCAGTGCTTCAAAAATAACAGCTCCAATCAAACAATACCCGACTACTAATGAGATTAGTCCCACATGTGAAAGTACAAAAGTGGCAACCTTTTTTGATCCCGCAATGCAAACCTTGCATTTCGCATTTTCATCCCCGATTTCTTCATCGTCGTCATCCATGATAAATTCGAAAAATTCACGCACACAAAATACTCAGAGATGTTGACAAATATGTTTCTCTACCCTAACTGGAACATATTGAGCAAATTACTCAAACTTAATTTGAAGTCACATTTTTAGGTAATAATGCCAACTGTTGTTTGCGTTGAAGGAAATAATAAATAAGTTTATTTTCCTATTACTGTAACCAACTTTGCGCACAAACTCAATATACTGCAATGACAAAGATAGAATATGCAAGTGAATCGGTCTGCTCCTTCGTACTGGATTGAATTATGCACCGTAAACCGCAGCATCTCTTGTAAAATAGTGAAAAGTAGCTGTAATATTGCAGTCAAGCGCTGAGGACAATTATAAATATTCATCTTTCTGCCAATTGATTAACTATTTCGTTTAAGTATTTGGAATAATGGATAGTAATCACCGATTTAAATTTTCACTATTGAGCTTATTCATGCAAGTCTGAGGCATTACAACTTGTTTTAAAGCAGCTAAGATCACGCCAAAACACAGGAGAATCTTTGTGTTAGAGAAAGGTTTATGGTTCATGCATAATACCATTGCTTGTATTATATTTAAATAACTTCTTTAAGATTATACTACTTGGGAGCAAGTTATAGTCAGTACTTGAAGCGACAATATTCTATTGATAAGCTGATATACTTTACTTAACAACACTCACTGTGAGTTAAGACTAACCTACAAGTATATGCATATTTAAAAGTACATGCATGCTTTGGGTATTCTTGTAAGGGTTTTTTGTTGCTCTGCTCTTACCGCACGGTTGCTGTGCATGAAAAGATTGATGAACATTAGTGTGAGCTCATTATGTACGCCGTATTAAGCGGAACAATTTCATTTTTACTATGAATTAATTTTTGTAGCAATTATGCAGTACACTTGTCCTAACTCTAAGATATTCACTCAAAATTTACATGATTAATCATTAAATAGCTATTCGGCTAATGAAGAAGTTGACTACTCGATAACAAAGATAATGTAAGAAAAGAATGATTTGTTTTCTTAAGCGTTTTATTCAGTAAGCTAGGGAGGAATGAAATGCATTAAATAAAAATAGAAGTGTCATCTTGTCAACCCAAAGGGGAGAAGTTGTAGGCACTATAGTTAGTTACTTTGCATGCTTTCATTCCTGTAGAGCTGATGCCATGCGAAACTGAAGCACAGAAATCTTTCCCGGAGTGCTTGGTCATGAAGACTGCTATTCCCATTCATTCTACAATGTCATATGATGTGGAAAACAGAACATTTATAATTTGGTTTGAAAAAAACATTTAGCCATTGCGTGAATTTATTAGATTTGTAGATATTTGAAGACAATAATTCTAAGTTCTCTTTAAAAGGACTAATATTTTCATGTAACTTCAATCGTTTCCCCCCATTGCTGCCATGGCGCAGCGTTTAGTATCTTGATTGAACATTGTTCCCATCGGGCATGTGTACGGATATTGAATCCAAGAGTTGTAGTCTGAGTCAAAGCGACAATAATAATAATCGCAAGAAAAGAGTGTTGTTGGTTGGTCAGTAGTTGTGCTGATGCTTGTTGGAACTGGTGTTGGATCGGGACAACTCATCATACCATCCGTGCAAGGAAATACTCCCCGTCGTCGACAGCAATTATTACCCATGCATTGGCCCCCAAACGAGAATGAAAAGACAGCTACATAGAAAAATAAACTCCTTGGTTCCTAAAATTAAACGCACTCAATCATTTTTTCAAACAAATTCTAAAAGCACTATTTTGATGAAAAGTTGAAATTGTCTAGCTTACCATGTTGATCTATTCGTAATATCTTTTTTCACTTTTAAAGCCCCAATGTTTTTTTTTTCGTACACTTACTGACGACGAACGTTAAAAGCAATTTGCGTTTTCTTTTATACAGCACCAATTTGAATAGATGATCAATATTAGATTTTTTCCACAAAACAGAATAATTGACCCAAATTAGACACGTTGCAGGCATACAATAAAAACAGATGTATACAAAATACTGCCTACTACTACTATACATGCCGAAATTTGAATGAAAAAAGAAGTACAATAAATTGGTCGAGCTGTAACTGAAAACCCTAGAAGCCGTTAATTCGAGAGTTATTTTGAAAAATCATCCTAAAATGGAACATGATTTTGGATAATTCATGCCAGAAGAATAAAAATCTCTCAACACAGTTTTTTATGTGAATGCTACATGACTGTGGCCACATAAATAAACCTTATCAGAACAGATGGATTTCAATGTCATCAAGTAAACTGTTTTTTTTTAATTTAAGCCCAGATGTATCCACAAAACTGCATGTGCATTACGTGAACTAGATAAATTGCAAGGATAATTATGAACTTCACAAAAACTTAATAATTTTTTCACAGTTCAATTCATAACCTCTGGAAGGAAACCAGTACGACGAAAAGCATCCGCCTTTTGGGACACTTGGCTGTTCAACTTTAGCGTACTAGCAGTCCCATAAAAATCTAGCGGCCCAACAAACTTGGGCTTAATCATATTGGCTTCAGTGATCTGCGCCTTGCGTCTATTTCTAGCAGTGGAAAATATTTCAAATGCTAGTGAAATGAAAGCAATTCCCAAGCCAATTATCGTTGCAATGAATACTCCACCCAAACTCTCTAGCGAAATTCCGTCGTTTTCTCCTTCTCCTAAGCTGGGACATGAAGATGACCAGTACCTGTAAACAAAAAACTTGGAATGTTTTGTATAATTGAAAAGTTTTATTTGCTATGAAATATGATCTCACTTTGCTGACAAAGTTTCGAAGAACCTTTCTGTTTGCAATTGTAGAATTGCCATTGATACATCATCCTGGGGGAAGTAAAGTATACTTGTATACTAGTAGTACTTGTATATGTACTCTAACTCACAAAATAAAAATTTGTATGAATAATTTTGAAATTGCCTGTAAAGGATTTCCTTGTGCTACAGCCAATGCATATGGGGCTTCAGCAAATGGTTCCCCAATCAAAGTTAAATTACAATTTTTATATACTTCGTATCTAGTTTGCGCTGCATCATGAATGAATGCATAGTATGCATCATTTTCTGCCTGTTAGTAAAAATCACTTTGTTCATGCGTGCTATTATTGCTTGTGTTTAATAATGTTTTAAGAATTTACTCTTTCATAGCCTTCTTCACTTGTAGTTACTGGCTTGGTACTTTCAATCACAGAATGAATGTGAATGTACATTTCCCGTATCGGATATTCCCAAACAATGTATTCTTTTGCAGAAGACGGCGCTTTCAGAGTTAAATTTCTCCACATTCTAGAAAGAGCATATTCTTTTATACATACATTTTATTATATTTTAGACATAAACCTCTTGGCTGCATACTGGTACAATATTTCTTCTGCATGCGCCATGTTTTTGAAGAATGTCATGGCCGTTGATTTATTCACAACAGAATATTTCACGCTAGATTGTGACGCCAAGTGCTCCAAATTACGGATTGGACTTTGCATTCGTTCCACTGTTAAGAAAGCAGCCAAATTGGCGGTAAAAGTTGCCAACATGAGGACAACAAAAATCCAATATGCCGCAACTAATGTGCGTCCAGATAGGGCTGCGAGAAAATATTTATTTTCATTATTCAAAAATAGTATTTAAATTTATTTGAACACGAAAATTTTTCAAAATTGAGTAACATTAAAAACCTTTCGGTGGTTCCCCACCACCTTGTGGTGTAAATGAAGTTAAAGCAAACCAGAAGCTTTCCTTCAGGGTGAATTTCCTATAAAAGTTTTTGAGTTAGGTTTTCACTAAACTCCAAACATTATGTGCATTAAATGAAATTTTGCTATTTTGCCTAAAACTTTTGTATTTGTGGGGATTATTTTGGGCCGAGTAGGGGGAAAATTTATCCAAAAACCAAAGCATGAATGCAGTAGCAATAGTAGCCCCAGCAATGCTCAGCCAAACTTCAGTTCGTAGCACGGTCATGAATTTAAACAAAGAATTTTTCACCACTGGTCTTTGCATCGCTATAAAGTAAGAATATATCATTTCGTGGGTTAATCAGCTTTACAGTATATGAAAAAAAACTTACTGATGATCAATCCTGACTGCTCATAATATGGTGAGACAAAGTCCACAAATTCTTCCCTTTCTGATGTCATTATGAATGCAGCCACTGCGATATCTATTTTCTAAAAAAACATTCCCGAATGCCGAAGATATAGTTTAGCAATTAGAATTAGAAATATTAGTAAGTTTTAAACTTCAACTACGCCAAATATTTTACTCCGTGAATCAAGTCTCCTGTAAGACCATTCCATCGTCCATTCGGTGGAAGTCTTTTTCCGAAACCTTCACTTTCCACCAAATCATACGTAAAGTTCATCTTCATTGCGATTCCTTCAGCCAAATCGATGCAATAGCCGGTCCATTTCCCATCTTTGTCTTTATAAGTCCATGGAGCATACTATTGTGATTAAATATTGATATATTTAGAGCCCCGACTACATCCCGCATTATATAAACTAGAACTGCTAGAAGAGTACAAGTATATTCCGAGTTGGACACATACATTTACAATTCCTATTCTGTAATATGGTAGCCGCATAGGAAAACTGAATCTTGAATCTTTACTAAAACCAGTGGAAGATGAATATTCACCGACTGGGGCTGTTGTATTGGATATAGGAGCATCAACTACTTGAATTCGCAATGGAATGCGAAAATTGATTTTGTCGGTTTCTACGTTATAGACTGCATCTGCCCTCTAGTGAGCAAACATCCTATTAGCACACTATTTCACTCCAATAACCATTATTTTCCTTTTTGATACTCACAGTTGTTACAGTGCGTTCAACAATTATGGAAATTTCAACAAAATTTCCATTTCCGACCCAAAAGTCAATTTATTTGGAAGGCAACCAAAGATTTCAGATTTCCATAATTGTTGAACGCACTGTAGTTGAAAAATTTTGTTTTCCAATTATATAGTTTTTTATACCTGTTGTAAATCATCGGTAATGGTTTTCAAGAAATCTGCCGAACCTTGTGTAGTATCTCCATCAGCACAAGAAGGACGAACTGCCCGAGATTTTTGTGGATCGACTTGTTGTAAAGATTCCAATAATTTGTAGCTTAACTTCTTCAAAAACGAATTCGTGGGATCTCCCACACAGTTATTTGAATTGCATTCGGAATTTTGATTACTCAGAGCACAACATGCTGCACTATCATAAAATCCTTGATAGTATGGAAACGATACATTCAATCTTGGGGCTTGGTTATAAAACGAATCGAATAGAAAAACCCAGTCTGTACGATTTCGTACAACTTTATTATTGGTTGCAATAAAGTCTGAAAAATTGTCTTCTGTTCCGATAAGTACAACTGCAGATGGGATGCGATAGTCGAATTTTTCAATTATTAAAGGTAGTTGTGTTTCCGCGTTTAAAAATGCGTATCTTATCAGGGTGCTGCCCAAGATTACATGAATTCCTCGGTTTACGTCTTGTGTTTAAAACCAAACAAATACGATAGCATATGAAAATTCGCGAGTAACTTTTTATTTTGAAGGAAGGACGGGCTGTTTTACTTACCCATTTCCGAGTTGAATATAAGAAATCCATTGCTCCCATTGTTAGATTGCAACATGGCATCCATTCCTTTCAACATGTTATCAAACGGGAGCTCTACTTTGTAATAGGGAATCGACTTTGATGTAAAGAAAGTTTTTGGTTGTGTCTCAGGATCCCCCATTTTCTTGGTCAAGTCCAGTACTACTGTTACTCCGGATGATATCGATTGGCAAACTTTGTGATATTTAAGTTATATTACGTGTTATTCCTTCTTTAAATTAAAACATGAGCGATAATCTCTAACCATAGTTAGATAGTTTATAGATTATATTTACCTTGCTGCCAGTTGGATTCATTTTTGTAAGGGACAGCGTCCACATCAATAAGTGCATTCCCTGTAGCTGTTTCATATTCTGAAACACCTTCAATAAATGCTGCCGTCCATGGAGGAGCACTTTCATCAACTAGCAATACTAATTAACAAAAAATTACCTTAAAGCTCTACCTAATTATGGTTAAAACTGATTGAAAAATTAAATAATTCTCACAAAACTGCTGTTGCGAAAACTTACATATTTTACACCAAGTCAGAGGAATATTGTAGTTGAACAGTATAAACAGTGAAATGGAAATGAATGGGAATTTTATTCTTGAATAAGACATTTTAAACGGAAAAATCCAAGCTTTGGTAAGTGGATCCCTAGCTGTGCTTCGTTTCTGTTTAGAATAACTTTCTACCCAGTCATAGGCTGTAAAATGAAAAAAAATTGGTGTGCTCCAATGTAAAAGTCTTATTCATTATTGGAGGGTACAGGCGTTCGATGAAACCAAAATCATACACTTCATGCCATTATTATTGTTAATATAATTTGTTTCTGTCCACAAATGAAGTGTTCAATTATGTAAGGAGCTCATCATAAAAGCGACCAGGTGTTTTCTTTCCCTTCACAGCATAAGCGATAGAATATGACAAGCATATACAGGTAGTGAAAATTTAACAAGAAAATGGTGACAATTCTTTAAGAAATTGCTTAATAGTCTATCGAAGCCAAATATTTGTTCATTTACAACCAATAACGATACACCACAACTTACAAAACCGTTTTTGACGTGCAAGTACTACATTTTCGCCTACTGTTCGGATTTTCACCGTGAATAAATGAATGCATAGTCGTATTTAGTATAGTAGGACGCAAATAAGTTGAACTAACTGCATTTTCCAACCATTATACTATTGCTAATGTTTTATTACATTTTATAGAGTATTGATTTTGTGACCACTTCATTATGTCAATTTCTCTGTTCACCTCACCCAGACTGAGTGATACATAAATAGCTTATGCGGAAACTAATGAAAGGATTGGTAAACGTAAAGCAAACATCAGCAAAACTAAACTAAAAGCGTTTCTTACGAAACTTGTCGCTTCATTCCAGAAAATAAACTGGTCCATAAATCAGATGATTCATTATGCATTAAATCTCATTTTAATGTTTTTTGATTTTCCTTAAAAATTCAAATACAAAAAATTACAAATATTGCTTGACATTTGGCTACAACTTTTGTATATATATCAATCATTCCTCTTCATCACGTATGATTCCAAGTCGAGTGGCAACCCTTTTTACAGAGTGGATAACTTGCTCTTGGACCAAGTTGAAACTCATGGCCAGCAAGGAGATTCCGAAAAGGAGATACATGGAACACAGTGCGATACTGACCTGTACAAGAAAACAAAAAATGCCCTGAACAATAAAAATCCGCAAATTCATTTTTTTCTGGTTAAAGTGCGCTTTGTTTCCAGGAGTACCTCAGCCTTCTCATTCTGTACCCGTTGGGCAGGTATGAAATCCCCAAAACCAATTGTGGACAAACTAATGAAACAAAAGTACGCGGAATCGAGGAAATTCCACCGCTCCCATCCTGAGAACAGGAATGCACCAAATATGATGTAGCTGATGACTAGTAGTACACAAAGCCAGATGGGGACAGGTCGTTGTCTCATTTGCTCTTCGAGATCGATTTGCTCATCATTATAGTAGTAGTCATTCAAAGTCATCCCTGTCTCATCTTCCCAGTAATCTGCTACCATCTAAAAGCCATAAACAAAGTTGTTTTGATTAGGTCGGTGCAAGCATGCAATATAAAAGGCATTCCCTACTATTTCATGTTCAGTAGCGTAGATGATATCGCTTTTAGCTAGAACTATGTCTAGCCAGCTGAATTAGCTGGTAGTCGTAAACAGCTTTTCTGCTAAACGATTTTCTAGAACAAGGTCATATAAAATTTATGTCAACTGTTGGGTTACTGCTCATTGCTTCAAAAAACTTATTTTTGAGATTTTTTTGTCCGTTATAATGGCAAGAATGCAAAACATTTTTTTTGCTCTACAGTTGTGTTGTGAAGCAATTTAGTTATGCTAACTATAATAGTAGGGACTGCCCTGAGCGATTTAAAGTATGCAGCACTATTTTTTACTAGACACGAAGGCGGGGCACAATTAATGTGATGGATTCTTAAAATGAATTGGATGGTTTCTGTTTTTTCAATGGACTTAACAAATTATCATAAAATTGCATATGATAGCCGAAAAATTACATAGCTTACGTAGCTTTGATGGACAACTGACATCTGAACAAAGAGCCGACTAGTCAGCAACAAAAAATGAATCATCCAAGTTAAATAAATGTATCAGAAGATTCATGCATTTTATAAGTATCAGACAGCAGAATTAGCAGTGGATTGGAATCACGTATTTGGTAGAATAAAACACTCCTTTTGGAAAACCCTGAATTTTCTAGCTATACATCAAAAATAAAAATGAACTAGTGCCTCATTGACCGGTACTTATATTGAATGTTAACCTAAGGTTACATTTTTAATGCTCTAGCGAGAAAAAACAGGTTTGCATCCCTACTACCGTCTTAATTTACATCTTTACGGCCCTATACGTGTTAATTGTACAAGATCTTGCAACTGTACGTACGTCATGTACACAGAAAAACAAGCTGCAAGATTCTGGGGAGCATTAATACAATTGAACGAATGAACTTCTTAAAAAGATTCCTGGAAACCAATTGTGAATGTCAGATTTTTCTCATGAAATCCAAGTGGGACGACAAGCTACATATACAATCTTAAGATGAGCTTTGGTCCACATTTCAATCTGACCACAGTCTCAGACAACTTATACTTCCTTATAACATAGAATTAAAAATACGCGAAACCAATTAAAATGGAGACTGATACTGAACATAATAAAATTGAAGTTGTTTTAAAACCAGTAGATAATACAGTGGGGTTCACAACCATTATGGGGCAAGAGGAGACTATGGAGCACAGTGAGAGAAAGGCTGAGTGTAGTTCCAAGTGTAGCGGGTGCCCAAAATCAGTGGTAGCTTATTTTAAGAGAAAAACGGAAGGTTTGACTAGAAGACAATTCTCTATATTTGTAGTGTTTGTTTTTGTGGAATTTTTCGCGGCTACAGTGATCTCAATCCAGGCCCCATTTTATCCTAATGTGGTAAGGAACAGCTTCAAATTTAAATGAATTGTTTTACTCGTGTAGAAAAGGTATGGAATACAATATAGAATGTAACAAAGACATTAACATTTTTTAATAGGCTGAGCAAAAGGGGCTCAATCCATCTCAATATGGAATGGTGTTTGGTATTTTTGAACTAACCAAGTTCATATTCTCTCCAATTTTTGGATATTTTGTAAGTTCCCAATTAAAATGGATTAGAAATATTATAAAATGTGAATCAGTGCTAGTTTAGTAGTTTAATGAGAAACATTTCTTTGTTTCAGTTGGGTAAATTTAATCGTAAAAAGATTTTTAACCTAGGAATTTTAACTACTTCAACTTGCTGCATACTTTTTGGGTAAATATTTTTGGGTATATTATTATATTTTTGGAACAATAAAAAAATTCGGTAAACTAGCAAAAAAAAATAAATCTCTTGCATTTTCTCAGGTCATTGAACTATTTCCAGAGCTGGCAGACTTTTTTCAGTCTCAGCCTTTTGCTTCGTTTTATTGAAGCCGTAGGAGAGTCAGCATTTGTCACGTCATGTTTCACAATAATTGCCGTGGAGTTTCCAGAATCTGTTGCTACTACTTTTGTAAGTTAATTAACTTATTTTAAATGATATCTGTCAGCACTTAACCATTTTAATTAAAACGTGTAGGCATCGATGGAAACATTTTACGGACTTGGAATGATTCTGGGGCCAACGATGGGTGGATTGCTTTTCGAGGTTTGCTTGCAAGGACAAACATGTTAATTTTTTGATAAGCTGCTCAGAAATAGGATAGTTTTATTTTACTTTTACATTTGTCTTATATGCATGCATAGGCAGGAGGATTTCAGTTGCCATTCACATTTATGGGATCCTGCCTTTTTATCTGCAGCATTTTTACTTTCTGGGTCCTTCCAGAAGAAAATATTAAAGAAGATGAAGAGTGCCAGACAGAGAATAAAGTGGCAAATGTCGGTGCATTTACAATTTTCAGACTTTTATTAATCCCAGAAATTGCGATCATCGCATATGGAATTATGTCTACTGCGAGCGGAATCGGATTCCTTGTTGCAACATTGGAGCCATTCTTACGCCACACGGTAATTTTTATGATACATAATTTTTGCTACTACCTGTTACGTTTATGAGATTTGCCCGGGATATTGCTGTAGTAGGCAACTAAATATTTGAGAATTTTGTTTGTAGTTTGAACTAAGTCCGGTGGCAATAAGTTTTGTGTTCATTCTTAACGGGGGAGTCTACGCGTAAGTTTCTACAACTTTGATTTAATGGATTAAAGCGCATGTCTATAAACGTCCATGTATTTATTTAATTTTTTTAGACTGACTGCACCAATTTGGGGAAAAATTTGCGATAAACTGTCTCAGTCGAAATCCATTACTCTAGTAGGTGCAGGATTCACAATCGCTGGATTCCTATTCATAGGACCAGCTCCATTTATGCCTATTTCTGAGTAAGCATTCGCAATCATGTTTGAATAGCGTACTAACTAAGTATTTGTAGCTATATATACCCAAGTAGTAAGTATACTATAATTGGAATGTACGCCGATTTTTTTAAAATTTAGGTCTCTGTGGGTCACTTGCCTTGGATTAATATTATTTGGATTAGGAATAGGTGCCACTCTTGTTTCCGGATTTGCTCAAATGCTTCAAGATGCAGTGTAAGCTTGATTAATGAAATGTGCCGCAACGTGGCCTTAAATAGATACAGATTATGTAATAATGAATGCTTTTTAAATAGAAATCATGGGTACGCTGACGACATCTCAACCTACGGTATGATTTCTGGCTTGTGGACTAGTATGACAGCTTTGGGATTCTTTGTTGGTCCAAGCGTGGGAGGTTTCCTTTTAGAAACAGTAGGCTTTCGCAATGGATCTACTTTTATATTGGCCGGTCAAGCCATTTTAGTGAGTAACTAATTATACTGTGCGCAAATGTTTTTGTATTCCATGAACTTCAGTTTCACATAGCTGTTTTGTTTGCCCCATAAAGGTCATTTTGGTTGTGGCATTGTATGCGTTCCTGAACAAGAAGCAGTCTGTGGAGATATCTAGAAAAGTAGTATCTAATATTCAAATTCACGATCTGAATATGGATGCAATATCGAAAGGAAACGATAACCTAGCATTCGAAGGGACGAGCCAGTTAGATGATATTACATGTTAACAATTTTTTCATATTTATAAAAATTGAATTGACTGAATTTGTACATTTACTCCAGCTTGGAAACTGTACATTGGGATATGATACTATAAATCACCTTTATTTTTGCACGCTTGTAAAAAAAACTTGAAAATAATTTGCTTACCAACTGGTCTCGAGGAACTCTATAGGGCACATTTTTCATTCTCTTGGATGATCCCGGCATTGGTTCGTCAGTGATCGCCTCTTCTGCATATTTATTGCACAGTACAGGAATTTGGCGGTAGTCATCTGCACAGAATTCTCGTTCCATAGACCGAACGGACCTCTATTTTTGCGCAAAAACCCCAAATTTGCAGTATACAAGTATATAGACATAAATTTGCGCATTTAAATTGTATTTTACCTGACTTCCTCTATTACGATATGGGAGCAACTGGTTTGGAGAAAAGGCTGTTAATGGTATAGGCACTGATACCGACGGTATGGTTCTCAAATTATCTTGTGAATGCACTTTCCTGTAAACACAACGAAAAATTGAATCGCTAACTCATAGTTAGGTGATTTTTTTTCATTCGCACCTTGGAGCATAAATTCCAGAGTCTGAGTATGCCCCAGAATCCTCAGATCGTGCAGATGTCCTCACTTTGGCAGATCGGCGGAGACTAGAATGCATCCTTCTTCCACCGCGAGAACTCCTACAATATTGTACTATATTTAATCACAAAGAAATTGAATCAGTGATGCTTATATTTATTGAGAAGGATGAATAATTACCCTGAAGAATGTTTTGAAGATGGGGATCTTACACTCCTCGACCGAGCCATATGTGAAATATTTGGTCTGCGAACTGATTGCCGGGCAATTTGTTTTCGTTCTCTTCTTGTGCACATAAAACAGCATACCTAATTAAAACTAAACATTAATTTAAAAAATTAAAGTTGAATAACTAAGCAGTTAATGTAGTTTACCCTGTAGTATAGAAATCTGAACGCTTTAGCCATAAAATCTCCAATGTGAGACAAGCATAGAAGCATAAGGGGGATTCCCAGGATCGCATAGATGATAGTCACAATTTTGCCCCACACCGTTTTTGGAGCTACATTGATGAAATATTTCTTTGCAATCAATATATTGAAGGCAAATTAATCTGAATGATGATTTAACTTACCAATGTGTCCATATCCTAAAAAAACCATACAAAAATCAGAATTATAAAAATTGCATTCTTTATGTATAGTTTTGTCAAGCATGCGTTTTTGCATAAGGTCATCATCATCAAAAACACTAAAACACATTTTTTTCTTCATTCATTCACTGGTAAATTGTAGCAAAGGTCACTTATTCATCTAATATTTTTATAGTCTAACAAACTAACTAACCTCATAATTAAAAGTTCAAGTTTTACACTGATGATACTTAAAACACAACCTAAATGCTTATTAATGCAAGGTCTTTTATATGCTTCCGTCAGAAGAAAATAGGTGAAGGCCGGAACACGTCTATATGATTTTGTAGGGTCCATATTTCATGGCTTCATCAGTTTTAAATACAAACAATGTCTAGTATGTGAACAATTTACATACAAGCACCCAAAAAGGCACACGGCAAGAAATCAATGTCATCACTGTCTCTTCATCATTTCGTTTCCCTTTTCAAGAAAAGTTCGTAACAATTCATCTAGCACAGGCTATTAGCTATAGCGTATACCCATATCCATGTTGACAATGCCATATGTGACGCACATAGTGTTGTCATAAAAGGTTAGTCAACTCATGGCCTCATGACCTATAAATATTATGATTATTTTCTAGCCTAACTAACTAAGCTAGCTGATACAAAATTGAAAATGCTTCAATTAGTCTCGCATATTATATGTAGGAAACGCCTGTGGGAAATTATGCAGACTGCTTTCATTATTTTCTTAGTTAGTTAGTTAGTTAGAAGGATTTATGTTTTTCTAGCATAGTATTCAATCGTATAGTTAACATTCTTAAGAAAAATCTTCATTAAAGTTTATGATTAGGGAAAACACACGCACAAATGGAAGCTATATATTACAAGCCGTACGTTGGATATACGGTGGTTTTAATTTGATACTAAAAAAATCAAGTGCTGCTGATAATATCTGAATCAAGTGGAATTTAAAACAGTGTTTTGTAAACTAGATAGAACCAAAAAGTAATGTATTTGTGGATATAATGGGTTAGCCCTGCGCTTATTGTTTTTAGAACCGGTGATAAAGAATAAAAATAAAACCTTGCCCAAGGTTTTTCACATTAGACTAGTAATTAATTGGACTCACAGCGTGTGTATTCCATATGCACAAGCTGTTATTGTTATAAATTCATTGCATACGCAACACAAACAAACCAAGTACTATTATTTCTATTCATTATGAATACAGCTTTGATGGTCAACAATGTAATAGTCAGTAGTGAACTGTACAGTTTTTAAATGATGACATAACCATAAATACACAGGCAGTGCCCGTCATTAGTAGTAGTACTTGTACTACACGTAGTACATAGTTAACCGAACCCCACGCATGGGGATCAATCAGAGGAGGCTGTATGCACTATTTTGTATTGCCAGCTCGTCAAACGCAAGCTCATGCTTATGTTGCATAAAAACAAGTGGTACTTCCCCTTTTACTTTCATTGAGAAATGAAGGTGCAAATAGACGTAACTATAATCATTATAGTGTGTAAAAGTAAATTGCTTTTGTAGCATTAAACTTATTTTTGAAAGGGACCAAAAATGAAGCACACAATTCATTCCAAAAGTGGGAGCAATATGAAAATTGTAACGTCTGTGATTTTAGTGTTTGTGATAACCTTTGACAATTGTTCTAGTCAATGGGTTTGGAATCAGAATTTAGATTCAAAGACAAATATTCAAACACCTGTAAGGGATGATGAGGATAAGTTTTACATTGGTTCAAATTCTAGATACCCGTCTGTTGGAAGTAGTTGTGAGTTTTAAGAAAATATAGATTTCCATTTATACAATGGAGGGTACACTGTGTATGTAACTCTCTATTTTTCCACTAAACAAGATTTTTTTTCGGTTTATCGGATAAAGCGGCAATACACAGTATACCATACCCTCCATTGGTCATTTCGAGCACGCACAACGTATTTGTATCTTTTAGTTTGTAGTGCATAGTTAATTTATGAAATTGTGAATATGTGTTGATTCAGATAAAAACGCTATATTTCAGTTAATTCGAGACCCACAGCACAAGGCAGTAGTGGTAGTAATGGGATAGCTGGAAGTGTTTTATCAGACCCAGCCAGGGTCGTAAGTGGTGAGTCTAATGGTAGATTTTTGCCTGGAGCTGGAAGCATCATCACCAATGCACTGTCAAGTTTAAGCACTGGTAGTAGTACTGGTACGGGTGGCAGTGGAAGCCCCAGTAGTGGTATTTTTGGAGGTAAAATTCTGGGAAATGTTGTCAAAAATGTGCAAACAATGCTTTGGGTTGAATTATTTCATTTTTATAATGAATGATGGTGTGGTGTCCCAACAAGAATGTTTTAGTCGGTTTTCTGGATGAAAAAGTAATCTTATAGAAAGCATGTGCTATGTGTTATTTGTTTTTAGTTAGTCAAGTTAGTTTAGCTCGTTGCCGAATTCCTTTTCAGTTGTAGTTTCATGCATGATGAATATGTGTTCTATTGTAAAAAGTAGTTGTTAGTCGTTAGTAAATAGTTTGCGCAATATACCACTACTATAGCTTCCAAATGTTACTTTGTAAATATACTATTTTAGTATGCAAAGCAGCTTTGCAAGTCAATGAACAATATTTGCAAGAAAATAATGATTGGGAATTTCTTAAATTATTTCAAGGTTTAGGGAACGGTCTTTTCAGTGCATTCTTAGGGATTCCACAACTAGCCTCGGCAGCTTTGAACTCATTTTTGAGTCAACCTTCCGTTCTACCTGCAAATGACGTGTCTAACAGTAATGTCAACTTTAATCCCGGGTCAAGTAATAATAACAACAATATCAACAACATTGGGAGTACTGGATCCAATCGCCCCATTCTAGGATCTGCAGGAGGAGGTAGCTGTTCTTGCATTGAAAGTTCACAATGCTTTCTACCATCTACTGCCAATGTAAGAAAACATTCCTCCTTCATATAATTACCTAATCTTGGCTAGCATTGACTTGCTAAATTATTCACGGAGTAGGTTCAATTATAATCCCATCACTCATTAAATTAAATTATAAATTCAAAAACTCCTCAATGATGACAAAAAATGAATGCTACAGTGTAATTGAAAAGAAACATTGCTGTCATTTGAGGCTGTCGTTTCACTTGGTATGAATTTCACGGTTGTCACCCAACGTAATGACTTGAATTTCTCTCTCCCTCTCTGTATAAAGCGTAGGATGAAAAATGACAGAATATTATACCACATTGGCTGTTAGCACACTATATACATATGAACTGTACAAAAAAATATCGCCCAAAATACATATGAAAGATTAAAAAGCTGGATGGCAAGATGACTACTTGACTACACATACAATTTCTCAACTTACTAGTTTTTCGTTGAAAAGCATATTTTTCACTGCCTCATTTTCCTCTCTCTTTATCTCACGACATGAACCAACAAGCCAAGAAAAAATTTTGCATTTTTAATTAATAACGTTCGTACTGCCAACTCAGTTAAATATAGAATATCATTTGAGCATTCAATAAATTCACTTAGCCATTTAGCCATGTGCAGACAGCAAAATCACTTTTCATTTTTGGCATATGGTGAAAAATTCTTGCGTTATAAGAAGCTTTTTTTTGTTACAGGGCGAATGTGGCAATGGCCGAATCATGTGTTGCCGGTCTGCAACGCGAATTCGAGACGCTATTTCTACAAACGATGGAAATGGAAATGTAGGTTCTGGAACAAAATCTTTAGAACAGAAACGAAGAGAGACTAGAATCGTGCGTAGTGGTCTTTTAAGACGCATTTTAAGTGGCTCCTCATCCATTGTGGATGACACGTTAGATTTATTTTTGCAGCCTTATTTGAATGAAGAGGATCAACAGAGATTGGCCACCCGATTTTCCCCAGCATGAGAAATCTTTGGCAACAATCTAATACTATATGTGTGATACTATTCTTAATTTATTATTATGCTGCTTACACTGAAGAAATGTTGTGTGACTTAATCAAGTTGATGAAAAATTCAAGCTATGCAGGCTATGCTTTGTTTATCAAAGATGTCAACATGAATTTTTCTTATTTATGTGAGTGGGGGCTAAAGCAATCTACTTAGTCTTTAAATGAGTATTCAGTTCAGCTGTATAGTTAGTTAGTAACTACAGATAACGAGAGTTAGATGGAAACAAAGCTCACATTGTTTATGTGTGTGTTCGCTAATTTTCTAAAAGGCGACTCCGACATTACTGTAAACTAACCAAGTATGCACGTGGTTATAATCATTACTGTCATCGTTGTCTACAATGATTATTTATTTTTCCAAACCTATCGAGCTTCACCTGTTAGTTTGAACCTTTTATATGCACTCTCAATCTGTCGTTTATATCGGGTGAGATAGATAGGCGGTTTGGGATGGGTGCCAGAAGATGTTGAAATACATGTAAGGTGGCTAGGTAGGCATGTTTATATGCACAAAGTCGTGTTTAGTACCCAACTACTAGTAAGTTTGTAAAGAAGACTAAATCCAATGGATTTCCCTGAGTAATAATGTAAACACGGACGCCTTCCAATATTTATAATTCTTTGTTTTTTGTAGGCTTTCAACCGTGTCAATTTCACTCTGTTACTGTTACTGGTTGTGTTTTCATGTCATTGTGCGAAATTTGAATAAAAAACTAACCTATTGTTGTGACAGTAATTATACTGTAAAACAAAGCTCCGGAAAATGTCCATTGCATTGTTTCTTCACTCTCAGATCCATCCCAGCCACCTTTTTTCATTGCTCGTAGTAATTCCGTTTCGAATTGCTGTAATTAAATTAAAAATTTTTTGGTTAAAAAATTAATTGATAAATGAAGACATAAGAAACACACCGTAATAAATTTGTAATTCAGAAGTAACTTTTAAGTTATTATCTTGCCAGTAAAACTGTACCTGTAGTCTAACTGTAGCATTTATTACCCATTGCTCAGGAACAATAATATTTGTTTTTTCTGTCATCACCCACAATGATTTGGCAACTGCTTCACGGACAAATGTCATATTCCGTTTAACCTATGATTCATGGATTGCTAAAAATTATCTTGATTTTTTACTTCTACATTTTTTGGGTTCAATTGGTTACCTCAAGTTCATGAGAAGATTCTAAAGCTTCAAAAGTGAAAGCACCAATGATGCAGTAGCCCACTACCAGAGATATGAGTCCAACATGAGATAAAAAGAATGTTGTCAATCTTCGGCATTTGGAAAGACAGGAAGTACAGCGACTTTTTGGTTCATATTCATCTAATTCCTCGTCCATATCCATTTTAAATCTATATGCTGAAACAAATTCTGAGCTAGATATTGGTTGACACAGATAACAGGCGCTTTTTGGTACAGACGAAGGAAAAAATCTGTCAGATTTTTAAAAATGTTTGTATAGACTGACACTATAATGATAATTCGGTAAACTGTCTTTTCATTCACTTTTTGCACTATATAAAATAAAAACACTCAAGTTTACGATTGCACTCCATTTTAAACTTGTTTTATACATAATGTACCACATCGCACGGAAGAATGATTTGGAAACAACCATGCCAGCGAAAGTGGGTATGAAAGAATTAATGGGTGGTATCATCCACAACGGTGAAGCCACATGGATCGACTATCCATGCTATTTTTCACTGGTCCTACGCATACAAAGATCTTTTTCAAGCTAAAACCTAACGCATGTGTGAATTTATACGGTATTTAATGCACGACAGAACGCAAGAAATTGAAGGAATGAAAGACATTGCAAAGGCCAAAAATAAAACAAGAGCTCATATGCGGGGTCGATTGCGGGGAATTTTTTATGGTTTTTTATTCAACGCACAACATAAGCAATGGAATGAAACAGAAAACCACTGAAAATAGCTGCTTCCTGATTTGACGTCACATTGTTGGTAATCTGAAGATTTCTTTGTAGGTAAACTTGAGTGCGTGCATGCGAATGCGCCATTTGAAATGACTATAGGTTGTAAATTCAGTAGAAGAGGATTGTTTATCAATGTCTATATTTAACTTGCCGCAAACACACCCATTTTTTGTTAATTCTTACTTTAAGGTAGGTTCAATTTACCTCACCCCCGAACAAGCTTGACTTTGATTACAATCTGTTGATCTATGTGAAGGAAATTATTCGGTTGACTTTGACTTTTCTACCAATACCAAAGTAAATCGCTTATGACATGATAATTTAGAGCCAAAGGAACGGTAAGGTTGTCAAAAAAGTGTAGGGATCTGCTTTGGCGTCAATCTGTTGCTGAACTATAAACAAAAAGGTGTACTCTATGGGTACAGGATTGCCCGGGGTTTTCGATTTCTGATGCCGGCCAATTTCGTTTAGATTTTATGCCAGAGTAGCCAGAGCTTTTTTCTCGCCAACTCGGGGACACACGGGACACGGACACTTACACATTTTGTTTGTGCGTTTGTTGATTTGTGTGCATTTAAAAAATAATTAAAGTATAGTTAGTTGGTCGTGATTTTTGAAATGCAAAACGTAAGTAGGATTTATGGTTTGATTGTTTAGTAATATGTCGGAAGTATGTATATAGTATGTCTTCGGTAACGAACGTCTCAAATATTTTTTTATACTTTACAGACCTGACTCGGGATTTTCGCCGCCTGTCAAATTAAACCTCAGGAAAAATCGGTTTTTGGAGTGTAGACCACCCAGCCGATAAACAATTTTTGGAATTCCGTATTGCTGACAGTAAAGGCAACGCCTGATACTTCAGAATGGTAAGGCATCTTAACTAAATAAGGATAGAATGCTTTTATTTACAGTCCGTGGGTAGTCTTTAAACTTTTGATAACCATGCGTATATTTAATATCGTAGACGATCAGTAAGAATAATAAGATGATGCAGCACATCAACTACAGAATCCGAGTCATGTTGCAAGATTCAAGAACCTTCATTGGAACTTTTAAAGGTGAGCTGACTGATTCGCGTACTGTGAACAACAGTTGAAACTTGCAATCAATTACCGATGAAAAATTATGAAAAATGATTAAAATGTTTTGTCGTATTTTTTGTACTATGAAACAGACTTCCTTTTAATTAGAAAATAATTTTTTTAGCTTTCGACAAGCATATGAATCTTATACTCGGAGACTGTGAAGAATTCAGGAAAATTCGGAGCAAGGCTAAAGGACAAAGCGAACGGGAAGAAAAGAGAACTCTTGGATTTGTTTTACTCCGAGGAGAGGGGATTGTGTCCATCACAGTTGAAGGTAATACGTTATACGTTTATGTATGGAATACGAGTTTTACGAATTTTAGAACTGGAAAGGGAAACCAGGTACCTCAAAATAACAAGAAGCAATTTTAATTTAAAGTACCACATTGCTTGTTATAGGTCCTCCTCCACCAGATGAGGGTCTTCCAAGAGTGCCTATTCCTGGTAAGTCTTTACACATTATGTGGCACATTGAAAAAAAAACGAATATTTCAATGCAATTTTTAATTCTTGTTTCTGAAGCAATTAAAGTTATTTTGAATTTTTCCTAAAACTTTGTATTGACCTGAAGAAGAACAGAGTAACTGTTTGAAAGCTTGTCACTTAAATAATGTTACAAATAATCCGAATAACCGAATTAAATAAACCAATAAATCCAGAGAGAATTCGCAATCCAGAGAGGGAATTCCGCCAGCATTTTAGCCACTTACCCTAAATCTCGTGGCCTCGACGAGATTTTTCTTAGTAGTTTTAAATAGCGCGAATGCGTGCTGGGGTTGCATTCCCAGTTGGTTAGGGTTTTCCTTCCGAGTCTCTGAGGAAGGTTTTTCCCTAGCCTTTTCGTAGCTAGGTTTATTTAGTTTACATTCTTTCTTTGTTTTCTTATAACTTAAATGTTGAATAAAATATACTAACTTGGTCAAATAAAAAAAACCAATAAAGCAATGTTTTTGTTGTAATCGCAGGATCCGTTCCTGGACCTGGATTAGGACGTGCCGCAGGCCGCGGTATGCCTGCTCCTTCTGGCCCAGTACCACCCGGCCTACAAGGACCAGTACGAGGTAAAAAAATCTTTGTTTGTTGTAGAATTTTCGGTTTTCTCGAATAATAGTAATTAATAATTATTATTAATTTGTTTTATGTGGTTTACTAACACAACACAATATTTTGATAGGTGTTGGCGGTCCTTCAGCTCAAATGATGGCACCATCTCGTGGAGGTGCTCCTTCAGTAGCTGCTCCACCTCAGATGCGTCCTCCTGGTGGTCCACCACCTGGAATGCCTCCACGGGGACCTCCGGGAGTTCCTCCAGTTGGGGCACCACCAGGAATGCCACCTGGTAATAATTAAGCTTTTTACGTTTGCATCATTTTTAAGGTGTTCCGAATTGTTCAGAATTTAAAATGACTGTAAATAGGAATGATGGGCAGAGGAATGCCTCCTGGCGGACCACCTGGGGGAATGCCGCCAAATCTTCGAGGCCCTCCACCTGGCATGATGCGCGGAGGTAATGATTTTCAAAAGTTTGAAACCTCTAGAAATAGTTGTTGGGACCTTCAGTAATAGTTATTCATTGTTGCAGTACCTCCTCCACCCGGAAGGCCACCATTCAATTAAATCAATAAAAATGGACTTCCCTGATAATAATCTAAGAGACTAAGATTTCGATGGACAGTCTAGACTATATTAATGAAGGCACTACAAGCTACTGAACTTACCTTCTTTCTCAACTTCTTATTTTTACTCGTCTGTCATTTCTCCAGAATCTTTACTTGGAGAGATGATTATATGGAGAATGTGATCGACGCATAGTTTGTAATGTTTACATGATTTTATAGTGAAGCTAAAGTATTGTGTACGAGAAACAAATCGCCAATGACAGAGAAACGCTATCATTCTAATTGGAGAATGATCTCTATCTCATTGAAAACATATTTTGTATCATGTCTTAAATAAGCTGTGTGAAAGTGGAATTAGATTCAAGCTGAATAAAAATCTTTAAACTTAATGGTTTGGTCGATTAGGCCCATTACATTTTTTTATTATTTACATGGATGTATTTGTCTCTTGTTATTTCACCATGTACTGATGTACTTGAACGGTTTACGGATATGATAAGGATTAACTTGCTATGAAATGCATTGCAGTCTAGGCTACAACTTGTGCTTTTCGTTAAATGGAGTGACCGAAGTAGGAAACCCGTTTTTCTGATAACCACACCTTTCTATATTTTGATTATTTCTCAATTTACTGTGGACATTTCTTCTTAACTTTAAGCAGGTAGAACCATTTATTCCACTTTCTCAAAAAATTCCTCCGTTTGTATTGCACCACCAGTTACATGACTTGTTATTAGTAAGTAATGGAAGCCTCAGTTAGCCCATTCAGAACTTGGTCGAATCCTGAAGGGTGGCATCTAATTCATAGAAATCATCCGCCAAATTCATCCTCGACTTCCATTGTAGGTCAATAAATGACCCTACCGTATGGCAACTTAGTTTAAGTAAGAATAAACAACGGACTTTATAGCTATTCTAAGTCCAAACGGACCCTCAAATTTGTCCCTCATAGTTTTTACATAAGGCTTTTACTACAGGAACGAAGTTCTGTTGTTATCTCTAAGAAAGTCGATGGTATTCCTAATTTTGTATTGCAATGATCAAACTATTAATTTGATGGCCAAATACGACATTTAAAATTATTACGGCAAGTTTAAGCAAGTGTGAACGTCTCACTCTTTACAGCTACAGGCCGGTGAAATTCAATTGGAGGAGAATTTTTGGTTGTAAAACTCCATCTACCGATTGTAGATGTTACAAGCATCAGCAGCAGAGTAATAGCTTTGTTCCTTGTTCCCTCGATTCACCCATGCTCTAAACGTGCATGTGTTTACTATAGAACTAAACTTTTCAAGCTCCAGAAATTAAAACTTTTTAATTTTCAGCAAAATTTGATCTGATTTTATCTCATATTATTTTTCAGGATTTTCAAATATAGTATTTTATTGTGCATTATACATATATTTCATTTTCCAAAAGGTCGTACAGTACAATCAATTTTGCTTTACTTACTCCTATTGGCCTTTGCACGTGCAACTCCGACTTAATTATTTCATTAGCAATAATATTGAAACGCAAAAATCCAATGCTATGTACAGAACCTGCAGCATAAATTAGTTGTCCATTGTCAAAGCTCATTGTGTCACATTTGTGAACTGCAGGACAGACCTTACCATCTATTTGTTATTGCATGCAGCTTATATTTTGGCAAAATTGTACATTACATCCCTTTGTCCCATCAGAACTGAAGGTTTGTGTACAACATTTGGTACACTAATGACAAAACGGAGGTGTGAAACCTGAACTATTTATTGCCATAGATTATCATATGTTGCACATGTCCCCTGTTATGGTCAATTGCCTTGCCTTCCCTTTTCAAAAACTGTTATTTAAACCAACTTTGTTCATCAATCATGCGTACTTTTCTAACCAACTCAACTCATAAATATTCATTTGGACTAACTAACCTAATCATATGAAACTATGGATTTCTAATGCTAATAGAGAAACGATGTATCGCTGTCGAACCATATTGACAAGTTGTCTAATCTAGGTCCCACATTCACTTATTCATGCATAGACAATGTATTCAGATCGCACCATATTTTGCCCTAATTTGCAACAATTTTTTGTGGATACAGCAATCACTCATTCATTAGCGAGTTACAGAATGGTGATATCGATCCATATGACCTTTCAAGTTCCCTATGCAGATCGTATAGTAATTCACACTAATGAGTTGACACAGCATAGGTAGATTTTGACCCCACCTTTGTCACGAGTGTAAGAAACACGGAAAAATTAATGATACCTCATGATGATGCGTATATAGTCTATCAACGACAAATTGACAGTATACAGTGAACTGACCAGTAGTTTGATCTAACATCATGACCACCACTATTATGGCGATAAAAATGGGTGGTAGAGAAGAAATATAAAGTTTTTGCATATATTGAAGGAATTATAAGCACATATAAGTACATACAATTATAAGTACATATAAGGAATTGTAAGCAGCTAAATGTTTCTATACTATCTATGCAATCTTTCTAATCATTACTAAATGATGGTTTATGTACATTTTTCTAGTATTACCTTGAAAAAGAGTGCAGTTGACACTCGAAAGC